>FUFK010068143.1_pt1 | contig 49163 bp, 59 predicted proteins | sample 1021851 | NCBI WGS metagenome assembly FUFK01 (sample SAMEA51879418, study PRJEB19060) | metagenome
CAAAAAGAAGGTGGGTATCCAGCCAAGAAATATTTTGATAATAGGGTATGGAGAAGAGAATTAATTGGAAGACTACAAGAAATGAAAAGAAATGCTAATAAAGGATTATCACATCTTGAAGCACTAGAATATAAACCAACACTTGATGAGAGAATGATGAGTGAGGAGTCAATTAGAGCATTGGAAGAAGATAATATGAAAACTGTTAGACAAATGGGATAGTATCTGTTATAATACAATTAAATACCATACCACTATGATCGAGATAAAGCAACAGCCTGCTGAGAAGATAAAGGATATAGAGCAAGATTTTGATTTAATTTACATGGATCCACCTTTCGGACTACAACGTGACTTCACTATGGTCGAGAAGGATGGGGAGAAGAAGGGATTTTCCGATCAATGGGATTCATTTGATGATTATATTATATGGTATGCTAATATTGTACATTCAGCATGGTATAAGTTAAAGAAGAACGGATGGATGTATTTACATAATAATTTTATTGGTAATGCTCTATTATTATCTAAAGTAATACCTGAGATACGTGATAGTTTCTATACAAATATATCATGGAAGAGATCAGGGCCGAAGAATAATATAAAGAATGGATGGGGGAATATTGTAGATTCTATCATGGTTATTAAGAAAGGCAACCCCTATTTTGAGGTTGAATATGGATCACTAGATCCAGTATATGAAGCAAATAGTTTCAAGAATAAGGATGAAGTTGGTTACTATGCACTAGCAAAAGTTACAGGAGAGAAGAGTAGGCCGTGTGCTAAGTATGAGTATAAGGGTTACAACCCAGAGTACGGATTTAGAATAGCACAAGAGAAACTCAAAGCACTAGACGATCAGAACTTACTACATTATGGTAAGAATATGTTATACAAAAAGATATACTCTCATGAGTCTAAGGGAGTTCCAGTTCAGAACTTCTGGGATGATGTATATTTTATATCGAGGAGTGAGAAGAACAAGAGAAAGTATCCTACTCAAAAACCAATAAAACTATTAGAAAGAATAATCAAATCAAGTTGCCCTGAGAAGGGATGGGTCTTGGATCCATTTTGTGGATCAGGAACTACTGCTATTGCATCATTCAATCTCAATAGGAATTGTATCACAACTGACGTGAACCCTGACGCAATTAAGATAGCCGATGTGGCACTAAAAGAACTGGCACAAGAGAAGTTGAATCCGTTGGTTGAGGTGCTATATTAATAGTGGGAAAACAAATGATGGTCAATTAGGTCATTATTATTGTTAAAGATTGGTAATGCAACTCGCCACCAACTGATCGCCATTTATTTTGTTTTCCGCACCCTATTATTATTGGAGCATTAAATGTCAACCAGATCAAGAATTGGAATCTTACAAAAAGACCTAACAGTTAAATCTGTATATCATCATTGGGATGGATACCCTGAGTGGTTAGGAGTGACTCTTGAGAAACAGTACAATACAGGAGAGAAGGTTGCTAAGTTGATTGATGGTGGTAACATGAGTTCATGTTGGTCAGATAATCAGTATGATGAGGAGAAGCAAGAGTATGTTAAAAATGACCCTAAACCAGAATATTATGGTGGGGATGATGAGAGGCCACATGATAATGAATCAATCCAAGACTTTCTAAAAGATGCAAATATGTCTGAGGAGTTTCTTTATCTCTTTACTTCAAATGAAGTGATAGAATCTAATAAGGATAACATAAAAGGTACAATCTTTGCAACTGAAGGATGGAGTGCATGGTCAGTAAGACCTATGTATGATAAAGACTATAATGTTCTTAATACTGATGTTACACCAGTAAAAATCCCTGCATGGGATGTAGCAGACAATAGTTAAACTGTCACATCCGATATTGTATTATGATGTAAAACTGCTACAATACATTTGTTGAGAAGGATAAGACTTTCAAGGTAGCGGATACCATTGCAAGAGTCTATGGTTGTCTCTATTCAGTAGAGAAATTACGCTCTGTAAGTCATTGCATACGCTTTTAAGTAGAACTTAAGCACCTTTTCAACACCTTTTGTAAACCTGACTATTTTATTATGTCTAAAACTTTCGCTGAGTTCCTACTCGATAACGCATCTACAGGAAATGAGATTCTCTCAGTTCTTGATGATATTGTAGAGGTAACTGAAACAGGAGGAACCGATCTATAGGCCAATTAAATAAGTGGAACAAGGCCCCTACACAGGGGTCTTTTTTTCTATTATAATAAGTACATAACAAACACAAAGAGTAACTCAATGACTACTTCAATTCACAGTTTTATCAAGGACAAGAAAAAGCCAGACTATAGAGATACATTAACTACAACCAGACTATTTGTTAAAGACTACACAACTCAGTATGCAGATGCAATTACTGAGAATTACAAGAGAAATCACATAAGACAATTAAAGTACAATTCATTACGTTATAGCAATGGTGGAGACAAATCTTTATCTGACTATGCTAATCAGCAACTCAAAGAGATTGAAGATGGAACTGCTAAACTAATGAGATTCAAGATCTATGAAGGTAGGAAATACTATAAGATAGTTCAGCAAGACTATGATACATTTCAAAATAGAAATGAGTATCGTGATGGTTCAGTTCACGCATTTGTTGATAAAAAAACAGGGGATGTTTACAAACCTGCATCATGGAATAAGCCTGCAAAGCACGTTAGATATACATTCCAAGACTCACATCAACTAAGATTCTTACTTGACCCTAACAATGTGGGTTGGGCTGGTGGTTACCTATACTTGAGATAATTATTATAAGGAAGTCAACTAATGGGTTATCAAGCAGTAACTAGAGTCAGAATTGCAAAAACAACCACAGTTTATGAATATTATGATGTTCCAACTAATGAATATCTTGATGCTCACGAACAAGCCCTTGAGAATTGCAGATGTGGTAGAGGTAGTGAAACTAATGTGAAATTAGTAGGCACAACACATAAACACGAAACTGTTGTAAAAGGTTCGTTTTTGTACAACAGACTTTCTACTGAAGGAGACAGATTACAGAAGGAGTTGGGTTGGGACAGTTAGAAAAGAGATCATTTGAACATTTAGTCAACCTTATTGGAGAACAATTATGAAAACATTTAGAATCGAAGAAAAGTTTACAGGTTATGCCGATATAACCATTGAAGCAGAAACCGAAGAAGAAGCACTATCACTATACAATCGTGGACACTACAAAGATTGTAATTACAATATGGATGATATGTTCTATGACTTTGAATTTCAACAAATATCAGAGATAGTTGAAAAAGAAACAGAACCAGTTAACTATTATCAAGGAGCCTAAAATGAGTAGTATGCAAGAAAGTGTAGAGATTATGAGTGATCATTATGTTCAGAGATTCAAATTCTTATTAGAAGGAGAAATGTTGGATTTACAGGTAAAAAGACATAGGGATGCACAAAGTATTATGAGTGAATACCTATGTGATGGAGTAGAGGATGATAATTACAAATGGTTATACTTAACAAAACTGGAGGCCTAAACAATGAAAAAACAATTACATGAGTTCTATGTGACTCGCAAATGCACCAAAATGGAATACTTTACTGTTATGGCCGAGAGTATGGAAGAGGCCAAGTATGAAGCAGAAGAGGGTTATGATTACAAAGATTTCGATTGGGAAGAGTTTGACTATGAAACTGTAGAGATCAAGGAACAAGAGATTCCCGAACAACAATTAACACTATCAGGAGTATTAGTATGAGTCCATTAAAAGAAAGAGAAGCTAAATTGTATAAATGTTGTTGTGACCTTATGGAAGAGGATAATAACAACATATATGATATAATGGATGTAATCTTTAACAATTTAACAATAGAACAATTAGATACAGTTGAAAACACACTTGTAAACTTTTACGGATTAAGCAGATGACTAAACTAACTCAGCAACAACGTGATGACCTTATCACTCAGTATATTGAAATTGTAGTAGATAGTATGAGTGTTGATGAACTTGTTAACTTAGGTATGAATAAACTACAGGAAGAGTTCAACTCTTATGACTTAGATCAACTAAGGAGTAAGATAGGTCAGTATGACCCAGAGTTGTTTGATGAGTTAGTTGATAATGTACTGTACATAGATTCAAAACGCAAGCCCTTTGAACCAGTTGATAAAGTGTCTACTGTACACAGACGTAAGGACTTAGATCGTTTATAATAAGTACATACACAAAAGAGGTTACTTATGAACTCAGGACAAAGCAACACTACTCTCAATGATATGCTTACAGATTTTGTAAAGTATGTTGATTCATTCTATGGAGTAAATGACCCCTTATATCCTATGATAAATCAAGAGACTAAGCAACCATTAAACACAGTTGATATTCTATCAGCAACACACAACTACCTTGAAATGTGTAGTGCTTCAGAATTACCATACTGCACATGGGGGGATGGAGATTCTCTTGATAGAGAAAGAGTAAGAGATATACTTCTTGAAGAGTACAATTACAAATTTGTAGGAGAGTAAGATGAGAGTAACTAACCACATTAATAAAAGTAAGATGAAAGTAAAAGAAGTAATCGAAGCATTGTCTTACTATGATGGCGATGATGACATCACATTCTATTTCTTAAAGAATGATACACTAACCAACTGTCAGGTAGAGGACATAAGTTTCTATTCTGATACTATGGGTGTAGAGTTTACTATTCAAGACACAAGTGAAGTAATGGAGGAAGTCTAATGAACGAACAGAAATCACTACAATGGGATGCAGACAGACTAATGGAACAACTCATAATGCAAGAAAGTCGTCATATGCAAATGAGTGCGTTGGTATCCTATCAACTGCAATATCCAGATATGACTATTAGAGACTTTTTTGCTATGGCGGCTGCAGAGATAGAAGAAGAAGAGGAGGAAAATGGTTATTATGACTAGAGATTATCAACCAGAAGGAGTTAAATACCATTTTCCTGATGATGACCCATATCAGGAGAGCAATGAAATTTACTACAATATGGTAGATTTTTTAGATGATGCAGAAGTGCATCAAATTTGGGAGATTGTAGGTAAGGCAATGGACAGAAATAATATTGTAACAACAGATAATGAAAGTTTATCTGTTAGGGTGTATGATGAACTTAATGAGGATTAACTTATGAGAACTAATGACGATCAACTCTACTACCTATACAACAAAATATATGAAGTAGTAGAATTAGCAGATTTCGATATTGATGATGAGGACTTAAAGACAGCTTGCAATGCTGTTATTGAAGACCTTGAACTTGATGAGAGATTCTACCACACTAAGGGTAAACCCCACCAATTTGATGACGAACCCACTTACGTAGTAAAATGAAACACACAATAGAACTTGACGATCTTGAACTTACAGCACTTGTTACACACTTAGAAGGTCAGAGTGAAATGATGGTTGAATCACGATTAAATTGTAGCAACCCTAGTGAAACCCCAGACAGAGAAGAAGTGCTATTGAACTTAGTATATGCAAAAGCATTTACATTGGCTTGGGATGCAGACAAGAACCCTAAGTCAGATTTTAACCTAATTGAAAATCACGATAGAATTTACTGCTACAAATGAAAACAGCAACTTTCCAAGTCAGACTCGAAGCAACACCTGATGCAGAGATCAACCCATTACACTTAGCAGAAGAGATACAGGCATATCTCAATGCTCATGTATGCACAGTAGATCAAAATACTGATCAATTTGAGGATGTTAGAGTAATTGGGTACAAATATGAGTATGATGACTTCATACCAGTTCAAATGGACTATCCACTCTAATTTGTATCAAATGATACCAAACTGCTCCTCTCAGAATCGCCTGTGGCTGCCCTCTAACTTGTCTCAGGTATNATAGTAAGGCCCNAAAACACTAAAATTATGTCTTTAAACACTTTACACACTCTTACCTTAACTGAAGGTCAAATTAGCACAATCCTCTATACAATGGAAGGATATATGCAAGGCTCCGATGATGCTGAAGACTCACAATTCCATAAGGATGTAGATTCTGTATTCGAAGTGTTAGAGGGAACAATAGACAAGTATTATGAGGAGTTAGAAAAGAAGAAGGCAAAACAACCATTGATGGAGTGGGATGATGGATTTACGCATTATAGTGAATGTGTGGATAAATTGGTTGAAGATATGAACAGTTCAGAAAGTGTCACACAGAGCCAACAATAGGTATCCGTATCTGTTATAATAGTATTATAAACAAAGGAGANNACTATGCACGTCATTCTTGAAGCACTTGAACTTGATTTTGAAGATAGCATGGGAACACTTCCCGAAGATGAGCAACAGTTTATAATTGATAATGCACTTGGTTTTTGGTGGGTAGACACTAACGATATGGAAGAGGCCGAAGAGTTACTTCCTGATTTAATCACAGAGAAATTAGGATGGTGTGTAAAATCATTTTCATTTTGTGAGAATAGACCACACAGACTTACATCATTTATGTAACTAAAGGTAAAACAGTACTCGCACTTATTCATTTTATTTGATATACTATTATTATGAACGATTCAATCATCACAATCAACTTGAATGAAGTTGTAAGACAATTTTATCCAGGCCTAACTGAGAATGAAGTTTCTACCATAGCATCTAAAATGGATGATTACTTTGATTATGATTCAATGTACACCAACTTTTATGAGTATATCCCTGAGATAGCACGTAAGAGTTTCATTAACGTAGATGGTAAGGAGGGTGTACTCTTATGAATATGACTTCTAAAGAGAAGTTAATTTTTATCAGTTCTTTTATTTGGTTTTTACATTGGGGCTCATGTATCATTTACAAACTTGCGGATATGGTTATAGCACAACAACCTGTAAGGATATTGTTGACTGGTTTATAACTAAATATCTACCACGTCACAAACTATTCATTAACATACAGCATCGTGGTCTAAAACGTGAATGTGCATTTGGATTTTGTGATATTGACCTTGACTTTGGGGATATACACAGGCCACGTGACTTCACGATTGATATTCAATCAAATCTGAATCCTACTGTATATGCTATTACACTCATACATGAGTTAATACATTTAAGACAATGGGTTAGAGGACAACTCAAAAACCGATCAGGTAGAGTTACATGGGATGGTATAAGAGTACATGACTTAGATTACTCAGTACAACCGCATGAAATCGAGGCTTTCGATAATGAATGGCCATATTATGTGGATTACATTTATGATACAAAAGGAGACTGGCTTGGCGATGAATGATAAAGAGATCGACACACTACTCAATGCAATTAAATCTTACATGACTAATTCAGAACAATCAATCTTTGAGTACTATCTCAGGGAGGAACAGAACAAACAAATCACAGAGGACTTAGAATCCAAAGCCGCAAAGTTAGAGGTTACTGTTGATTATTACATATCGGAGTTTTTATGATTCTACTAACAATACTCACAATCGTCATAATATGTGGTATAATATATACTGTACTAAGGTATTACAACCCACATAATTAAATGTCTGATCCAATAAAGTATCTGTATATTCTAAATTATTGGGAACCTAAAAGAGAAGGTATTTTAAATGTAATAGCAGAGTCGGACACAGAGTGTAACGACATACTAACCAAAGAAGAACAATTCCCTAAAGAGTGGAATAGTCTTATATGGCCTGCTATACAAAATGCACAAAAACTGACTCTTACAACAAATTACAAATCCGATTTAATTGAGGCCTTTATCGTATGAACCCCAAAGACCCTAACACAGAAGTACCACCATCAGATGGAGTAAAGAGATACAATCTTTATGAAGTACAAACTACTGGTTTAGAACCAGCCGTTATAGATGATACACAATGCGTTAATCTTACAAAAGAAGTATGTAATCATTATATGCAAATACTATTAGATAGTGGAGTATCCCCTGATCGTATCAAAGTTAAAAGAGTAGCATGAGTGAAGTACCATACGAACCAGAAGTCAATGACTATGTTATATGGACAACTGCACTCGGTATGGTACATGAAGGATGGGTTTATTTTAAAGCAGAGCCTTCAGAACCAAAAAGAGGATGGAGAACACCCGAACAGTATATTACCATAGAGGTAGGAACTAAGGAAAGAGAAGTATGTGAATACACAAGTGATAAACCAGTTAGACATAAGAAACATCATATATGTTTGTTGTGTTATAAGAGTAATTGGAGTGAACTGAAATTTGTAAGAAGGAGGGTATCAGTTAATGATAATACTGACCCTGATGCACCTAAAATACAGGAGGAAGAGAGTACTGAGAACATGAGTTTTGGTGCTTATAAGTCTCAGAGACACAGATACATTGATCCTTAGAGAAAATGTATCAGGCTTTGATACAAAAAGTATTAAAAAATAGGTTTTAAATGGCTTTATAAATATAAAACTGTTAATTATCTCATTCTCAATAACATCTCTTATTGATAGTCAATAAGCATCATTATTGATTCTCAATAGTGCTTATTATTCTCATAAAGGGCTCAACTTCTTGTGGGCTTAGGGAGCGTAGCATAAGGATCGCTCTTTGTCAAGGCCACGGATCGGGAAATTCCCAGAATATGTGTATTTCGTTACATTATAAGCACTTATAGTATAAATATACTATTATGTGTTGACTACGAGATTTTTACTACGAGATTTCGTTACGAGATACTTGACAATCTAGTCGAGATCCTGTATAATCATTATATACAAAGTACAATTCTCTACTAGACTTATGGAAGACTACGTTTGGGACTACGAGATTTCGATGCACGATCTCGACGAGAATTACACATACAATATGCAAGACTCATGGGATCTCGACGAGGAATACGCACGAGATTCATACGATTACACAGAGCTTGCATACATACACTATGCATAATACACTACGAGATATGTGTACATTCACATGTATATTATGATACACACTTACTAGATTCACACATCCCTACATTATAGCACATGGGATGTGGTGCGGTGCATGTGTTGTGCAGGTTTATGAGGTGTCACACCGCATTTTTTTTCGCATCTCATTCTCAATAAGGATCCGTTATTGATTCTCAATAGCATAATATTATTGATTCTCATTAAGTTTTTCTTATTGAGAATGTTACTTAGTGTTGCTAATAATATTTCATCGCAGGGGCCGTGACGAAGATTTTATAGTTCGTACCCCCGAACTTCTTACCTTTATTATAACACCTCGGCCGCCCTTTTCAACCAGCCGAGTGCCACTAATTAAACTGTCACACTGAAATCCCCATTCGTGGTGNATTTGGTTTATATTAAGTGTATGGATAATTTTCTAACAATCAACGGGAAATCTTATTCCCATTCTCAGATCAATCTGATTCGTGATTTTTTCACAGATGATCAATGGACACTCATTGACGGAGCGTTGAGTGAATTTAAGGATCATGATCCAGAATTTCTTAACGAGGTCTACGGATCTGAAGACATACTCACGGAGACTGAGGATATNATATTCCAAGTCTTTCGTAGTGCCTATTAACAAACTGGCACACAACCTCTTGCAAAAGAGGTCGGCCTGAATTATATTAGAAATGTGGCGGGATCTATCGTAGTTATGACACGGTTGGATTTATCCGTAAAAGATACCGTTAGGATCATAGACCGTAAGACCACACATAAACCACATCACAAAAAAACATGGAATACGAAGACATTCTCTTGCAGGAATTAATGGACACACCAGGTGAACTCTACGACCTGCCAGAGTTCAAGCAGGATGACAAATTTGATGTTGAGTCATATATTAACAATAATGACTTTACGTGGTGATCCTAAATTATCTTTAACAATGAAACAACAAGTATCCCTAAAAAACACCAAGTCAGAAATCTTTCAAGCCTACGGTAAGAATAAAGACGCATTGGAGGAGAGAAACGTATTAACTATTATTAGTATAATATTATTCTCGTTATTATGTCTGACTTAGTGGACAGTTAATAAAGTGGCCTAATCGTGTATACGGTGGGTCATTTTTTGTTATAATGAGTATGTACACAAAAACACATTATTAAATGAGTTACACAAAAAATGAACAAGCTCTGTTAAATCTACAGAACGATATCAACAAGTTATTTTATTACGTGGGTGAAGAGGATGATCAAATCCCTGTTTGGTCACTAAAAAAGTTTGAAAAGGCTTGTGTAACATTCGTAAACGCTATTGAGTGTTGCGAATGATAGGCACCAAACCAACGATGAGAATGTATGAGTCAATTCACCTTGGCCATACATTCTGGATAGACGATGACGGCCTGTTCATGAGTTGCCCAACTTTCAAGGATGGCTCCGTGGATATGGAAAATGCGGTGAGCGTGTACGACTGGGAGAACTGGGAAGAGGCCCACCCCCATTTACCACACTTAATGCACGTCAATCAAATCTGTATTCTCAAGAGAGACTCAGACAAGATAGACTATTATTCGAAATTATTCGCACAATAGTGGCCAGTCGTTAAACTGTCTACTATTGATCCCAAATCACCTGATGAGGTGATATATTATAAAAGTACAACAAAAGGAGCAATTATGCAACTCACACCTATTGCGTCAAACATGACTCAAGTTGACCTAAACGGATTTCAAGTTTTATTCTCATATAGAACCCCTGTTGCCTGTTTATCTGATGACAACAAATATTATAGAACTGACAAGTTTTGGTCAGTCACCACCAGTAGACACATTAACAAATGGTTAGATGGTGAAGTAGCAACAGAGCAACCNCAATCATATTTCGACAACTTAACCACTTAGAAAAGTGGCACACTGTAACCCCATTCGTTATTCGTTTGGGGTTATAATGTATATGTACACAAATGGAGGACTTAATGACCTACACTACTGACCAGTTCAACAAAGATGTTGCAGAGTTAAGAAGATTAATAAAAATGTGTGATGATTTACAGAAGAAACAGGATAGAAATACAAATTATTTAATTCAGCAATTTAACGGAGGTAAGTAAAATGTCGTTAAATGCAACCATAAAAACAGATCGTTATAAGAACAAAACTGACCTATGCGAAGACCTAGCCGAACTAGGTTGGGACTACACTTGCGGGAGAATGTCTAGGTCAGGTATGTTTTTATATGACCAGATAATGACCCGTTTAGGTGTTCTCAATGTTGGCGAACACTGGAATGAGGATTGTTACGAAGATGCTAACGGAGATTGGTAAAATGAAAAACTTAGTCATCATAGGAGTAGCAGCCATGTTACTTACTAATACATTTCAATTAAGAACAAATACTCGCATTTTAACTAGCAATGCGTTAGACTATGTGAGTAATAAAATCCACCCTTACAGGAGTTATTAATGAAAAACACTCATTTAGAACACCCAGAGGACACAATTTTAACTGGAGATCTATCCGTGTTAGATGCGTTAGAGCAAGAGCAAGAAATATCCGTCAAGTATGACGGAGCTCCTGCTATCGTATGGGGAAAGAACCCAGCCACGGGCCGTCAGTTCGTAGGTACTAAATCTGTTTTTAACAAAGTTAAAATCAAGATTTGTGAAAGCCCTGCTGATGTTATGACCCATTATGAGGGCCACCCAGTACAAGATATTTTGCTTGCGTGTTTACGTTGGCTACCTGATACTGATAACATTTATCAAGGAGATTTTATTGGCTTCGGTGGTAAGGAACAATATCAGCCAAATACATTGGTTTACGACTTCGATTTAGTGGTAGATGAGAAAATAATAATAGCCCCACATACACAGTACACCACAACAACAACTCTAAAAGATGCAAAAGCCAAGCCCCTTAGTTACAATCTTGACTGCAATTCTGACTGTTTATTCATTAAGCCTGACGCAGGTACTTGCATAAACAGATATAACAAATATGGATCTAAATTTGAGTTTAAAAACTATTTGAAATTCGTTAGACAGATGGCTCAGATGGTTACATTCGTAACTACAAAAGAGGCCAAAGAATTGAAGAAAGAATTAAATAGCCATATCAGATATGGAATTTACATTCGGCCCGAAGATTTCGAGAATGAGTTTTTAATTTCGTTATGGATCAGCGTTAAAAACTTAAAAATGATAGCTCTGGGCCAGTGTCGTCATAGGTGGGGCCCTGATGCGTATTTGATAGATGAGGGAGGAAATCCAGAGCTTGTTGATGCTGAGGGCTACGTAATTCATAATAAAATAGGATCTTACAAATTAGTCGATAGAGAGTGGTTCAGCCACGCAAACTTTAACAACCAGAGGTGGGCCAAATGCGACGCAAATTAAATGATGTAGAATTTCGTTATCTTAAGGAGCTCTACGTTGATAGAGTCGTAGAAGGTATGATGACAAAAGACTTAGTTCGTTATGTCATGAACAGTGAGCAAGAGTGGATCGACTCTTTAACCTATAATGAGGCTATGGATGAACTGGAATCTTACTTTGACGAAATGTTCACGGATACTATAGAGGAAGTTTTGGCCGACATCAAATCGTTTGGNCCAGATTACAAACCGTCCACCGAAGACTGTCGTTTTTAGCCATTGACGTTATAATGGCCATATAAACCTAAAGGAGNNCTTAATGCCTATTCCAACTNTNACCTATTCAGAGACCACAGAAGAATTAATAAAGGANTATATTGAAGATGAGGGCTATGAGAGAGAAGATATGCAGGAGTTCATAGAAACTCACGGAGAGAAGGCTTTCCAGTATGATTATACTGATTATTTGCATCAGATTGAAGACATGGGCTCAGATGTTGTTGAAGCATTTATTGAGGAGTTTTCAATACATGACGTGAGCAGCTGCCGTGATGCGTACATGGGCCATTATAGATCAGGTGCCGAATTTGCGGAGCAAATGGCCAGTGACTGTGGCGAAGTGATGAACCCTATGGCCTCATGGATCGAAATCGACTGGGAGAAATCATGGGAGAATTTATCATACGATTATACAGAGTATGACGGACACATATTCAGCCAGTACTATTAGTGGCACATGGGCCCTTTCCCTAGGGCCCATTATCTCTTATAATAAGAATAACAAACAAACAGAGTTTCAAAACTATGTACGACCCAAACGACCTTAAAGAACTAACTTCTGAAATTATGTACACAGAAAGAGTAATCCGCAAGCCAAACAAAGTTGTAAGATATTATTTTGAAAATGGATACGGAGCCAGTGTAGCATGCCATGAAGGATCATATGGTGGCCCAGATGGACTGTATGAAATGGCCCTCTTGAAAGGAGATAATTTGCATTATGAAGAAAGTGGCATCTGGTCAGATGTAATTGGCTATCTAACCTTTGCAGAGGTATGGGCCTACATGAAAGAGATCGCAGAATACTGATCCAGAGCCCAGTTGGATTAGTGGCACACAAGTGGTTGCAAAGTGACCCCTTTTGTGTGTATAATACTAATATAAGTTCAAAACAAATTTAAAAATTATGTTCATTCAAAAATTCGTAGAAGTTCCAAATACAAACATCAAAGAAGAAGTCACAAATGACTTCGGATTCGACCTTTGCTATGATATGGCACAGCAATTCGGTCATGCTCAGTTAGTCTGGTATGCTCTTAATGGTAACAGAGTTATCGAAGGTGAGTACACAGACAAAGACTAAACTGTCACACTGAATCCCCATCAGGGGATTCTATCCCTTATAATAAACATATACACAAAAGGAGTTTCATTCATGATCCAAACAAAAACAGAAAGATTAATAAACAGAATCAAAGAGAAAGAGTCATTTTTCGACATTGCTTATCTTTGCGAAGANTTCGCAACTTTTTGTGATGAGGTTGCAGAGTGGGGAGTAGACCACGCAGGGGGAGTTGATTTCGATGACCCAGACTTAGACATTGAAGCAATCAATGACTTTTTTAATTCATTCGGTTGCACAATGGCGAACCCACACCCTGCAGGGAGGTACGCATAATGTCACACCCAGTTAACGACTCAATTTTAGAAACCCTCTTTGAAGAGGCACTCGCTGAAATCGGAATTAAAGAGGATTCCCCATTCTATGCAGATGCTGAGAAAATCGCAGGGGAAATGGCAATGAACAAATTCCTGGAGATGGGATAATGGCCAGCTGCTGCGTATGTGGGAATTTTGACGATTCCCACTATGACGATCTGTTAGAAACCTATCAGGACATAGACAGAGAAGCACATCAGCCAGACCTCTATTATTATTGGGACTATCCCTTAGAGGAGGATTACGACTGGAGGCTAGAATTTCCATTAGTAGACTGCATGTGTGAAATCTGTTTTGATATAGCAAATTCTGAAGGCAAAATCAAGTGGAAATGTGACACTTGTTAAACCGTCTACTTGATCACTACGCTGCGGATTTATCCGTTATAATAATAGTATAAACAAAAGGAGTTCCACACATGGTACAAACAACATTCAACTTTTCAGACATCGGTACAGACAAATATAACGGCTGGTCAAATTGGACTACATGGAACTGTGCATTGTGGATTAACAATGACATGGGTTACTACGGAATCGCCAAAGAGGTAGAAACATTCGGTGAGTTTTTACTTTGGGTTCTACCTGAGAATGGCGAAGGCAAAACACCTGACGGAGCAATTTGGCAGGAAGCAGATTTAACAGAAATGACCGAACTAATCCAGGAGATCAAATGAAACCACTTGACCCCAAAGTTTATGATGCACTCTTAGAAGTGTATCATGACAAAGATTATGATCTAATGATCGACTACCGAACCTTAACAAGCACATTCATTTTAAAGGAGGACACACCAAATGACAGGAATTGAACTTTTCATATTAGTTGGCGGCTGTTATTCATTGTACACAGTCGGAATGGCCATAGCAACTGAAATTGACTACAGACGTGCCAATAAAACAACTGGCCCAAAACCAAGCATAATAGTCAAAAAACCTTTATAATTAAGATAACAAACACGGAGTAAACTCAATGTTCAAAACAGACGGCTCAGTCCACACATCAGGTATTAAAAACGAACTTAATACAATAGACTTTTTAAATGAGACTGGCCTATTCGCTGAAGAGGTTAAGCACTTCGGGGGAACAAAGAGCAAAGCAGACGCAAAGGCAGGTGACGTTAATATTTCAATCAAGCATAAGAAGGGGCTAAAGAATGGGTCTTTTGACTGGGTTAACACTTCTAAGATTGATGGCCTAGTAGACACCAAAGAGTTTGAAGATTTCATACTATTGACTAAGTTATACAGAGACACCGACCAAGCCGAAAAGCAGGTTGAAAACTTCCGTCAGTACTTCGCCAGCCATTGCAACAACCAGTTAAACGCAATTAAATCTGATGACCTAACCACATGGCTCAAGCAGGTCATGTTAGAGGATAATCATGGCATGGTCATGGTCATAAACGACACGGAGGCCAAGCAGGTGCATATAGTCAAAGAAGAACACCTTAAGACAGTTCAATTACTTAAGAAGGGCTGGACGGCCGAATTTCAAAGAGATTGGAAAGGACAGAGCAGCCGTAAGGTCATCTTAAGATCAGCAATCACAGGAGCTATAATGGACACAGGGCTCAGACTTAGACTCACAAGCAACAACGGAATTAAAGCATTTTTAGGCCTAAGCAAAGCCAATAAGAACTCACAGGTAGTTTTGAAACTACAGCAGGATGGCATCTCAAATCTGATAGACACAGCCGAACAGGTCAAGCAGTTTGATTATTAGTTAGCCAGACAGTGTAAGGGGGCCGATCCCCCCTTATATTAAAATCGGATGGGAACCTAACCTACAAAGTGTTACGGAAGCGAGATAAATGTTTCCCCTTATACAAAAATTTTTTCCCCTATATAAAAACATGTAAGGTCGTTTCATTTATGCAAAAAAATTTCGGACATATTTTTTCGGCCATAGAAGTCGATAACGTAACTGGGGAGTACAAGGTTGTAATACCCGAAGCAGTAATTAATGAGATGGGGTGGTTCGAAGATACGGAACTTAAATGGAACTTGGTAGATCAGGAAGTGATAATAACCGAAAACACAGATTGATTGACAACGACTATATAATGTGATATGATTGAATTGAAGGAATTTAATTTTTATGGCTAAAGGATTCACGGTGAAGACAAAAGCACCGACTGCACAAAAAAAGCAAGTGCAAGAATGGGACTATGAGAAGGCAAAGCAGTTGGTGAAGGGAAAGGCGATAGTTTTCTGCTTACCAGGCCGAGGAGTCTCATACCAATACTTAAAGAGTTTCGTACAACTATGTTTTGATTTGGTTCAGGCTGGTGCAAGTATACAGATATCTCAAGATTATTCATCAATGGTAAATTTCGCCCGTTGTAAATGTTTGGGTGCAAACGTTCTTCGTGGCCCTAAGCAATTACCATGGGATGGAAAACTAAAATATGATTGGCAACTATGGATTGACTCAGATATAGTCTTCAATTCTGAGAAGTTCTTTCAGTTAGTCTTAATGGAAAAAGATATAGCAGCAGGTTGGTATGCTACAGAGGATGGTAAAACAACTTCAGTTGCTCACTGGTTAGAAGAAGATGACTTCCGTAACAACGGTGGAGTCATGAATCATGAAACAGTAGATAGTATTACAAAAAGAAAGAAACCTTTTACAGTAGACTACACAGGTTTCGGATGGCTTCTTATTAAAAAGGGAGTATTTGAAAACGAAGGTATGCCTTATCCATGGTTCGCACCTAAGATGCAAGTCTTCGAAAGTGGCGAAGTACAGGACATGTGCGGTGAAGACGTTTCTTTCTGTCTTGATGCGATAGAAGCAGGTTACGAAATCTGGTGCGATCCACGTGTGCGTGTAGGACATGAAAAGACAAGAATCATATAGTATTCTCATAGATGGGAAGGAGGTATACTCAAACCTCTCTCAGAACGAATACTTCGATCAAATGGAGGACTTGGCGATTGAATTCTACAAAACAGGTTCTCCACGTCCTGATACTATTACAACTAAAATTAACAAGGAGGAATAATGGCAGTTTATTCAAGTACTAATGCTCTTAAGGAGTCAAAACCCAAAAAAACTCGTCAAGGAAACGGAAATCACTCAAAATATTCGGCAACATCCCGTAACTCGGCTCGTAAAAAGTACAGAGGACAAGGAAAATAACCGCAGTGTCTCGAAAGAGGCACTTTTTTTATGGGAAAACCAGTATAAATAATAAAAAACCTTTGTCTAATGGCGATTAAGAGGATATCTAGAGGATTTAAAGATATTTCGTTGTCTTTTAAACCCCATCCTGTAACAGATGATTTACAAGTATTGAAGAATGAAGATGCAATTCGTCGTTCTGTAAGAAATATAGTGCAAACAATTCCTACTGAAAGATTCTTTAATTCACTGTTAGGATCAGATGTCCAAAGAAGTCTATTTGAATTCGTTGATTTTGGTACTGCGTCTACTATAAGGCAGCAGATAGCCATTGCATTAGATAACTTCGAACCAAGAATAGAAAATGTAACCGTTGCGGTAGACCCAAATCCAGAAGTTAACTCTTTTGATGTTACCGTTATCTTTGATATTATAGGACAAGAGTTTCCAACACAAGAATATTCATTCCTCTTAGAGGCAACAAGATAACATGCCTTTTACTAAATTTACAGATCTTGATTTTGATCAAATAAAAACCTCAATTAAGTCATATCTCCGTGCAAATAGCAATTTTACGGACTTTGACTTCGAAGGATCGAACTTTTCCGTCCTTATAGACACGTTAGCTTATAATACGTATATCACAGCATTCAACTCAAACATGGTTGTGAACGAATCTTTCCTAGATTCAGCAACAGTTAGAGAAAATGTCGTCTCATTAGCAAGAAATATAGGTTATGTACCCCGTTCTAGGACGGCAGCCACAGCACAAGTAACATTTGATGTAGGTCTAAACATAACTTCACTCAATTCAACCCCTATAGCGACTATAAAAGCGGGTTTAGTGTGTGTTGGAGACGCAAATAACACCTCACATGTGTTTTCAACGTCCGAAGACATCTCTGCACCAGTAAGAGAACCATCTATAGGCACTTTTGTAGCAACATTTGAAAATATTTTACTAAAAGAAGGTACATTTCTTAATAAAACCTTCACAGTTGATGGTTCATTAGACCAAAGATTCATTTTAGACAACCCACATATTGATACTTCGACTATAAAAGTGTATGTTAAGGGGCCTAGTGACTCATCTGGGTCAGTTGGAATCGAATATTCACTAGTTTCTAACATTTTAGACGTAGATTCAGTCTCAGAAATCTTTTTAGTGCAAGAAGTACAAGATGAAAGGTATGAAGTAGTGTTTGGTGACGGAATAATTGGTAAAAAACTGGAAAATGGGTCTGTAGTTACTGTTCAATACATTATTACTGATGGAGAAGACGGAAATGGTATTGGACATAATAATAGTTTCTCATTTGCAGGTAGAATTGTTAATGCAGCAGGGGGATCTATCACTCTAACATCAACTCCTAGTGTGGCTACCGTTGAGGCATCCACAAATGGGTCTGAAATCGAGTCTATTAGTTCAATTAAGTATTATGCACCTAGAATCTATTCCTCCCAGTACAGGGCGGTTACACCTAGGGATTATGAGGCAATAATAAAGAAAATTTACCCAGATACTGAATCAGTAGCAGTCGTTGGTGGTGAAGAAATGGATCCACCAGAGTTTGGTACTGTTACAATTAGTATTAAACCTAAAAATGGTACATATGTATCAGCATTTAACAAAACTAGGATTTTATCCCAATTAAAGCAATACGCTGTATCTGGTATTAACCAAAAAATTGAAGATCTTAAGATACTATATGTGGAAATTGATTCTGCAGTGTATTTTGATGAAAATAAAGTTTCTACTTCATCTGCTCTTCAAACAAAAGTCTTAAATTCACTAACTTCATATTCAAATTCTGTAGATATGAATAAATTTGGTGGAAGATTCAAATATAGTAAAGTACAGCAAGTAATTGATAGTACTGATACTGCTATTACCTCTAATATCACACGTGTACGCATTAGAAGGGATTTAAAGGCAGCAATTAACCAATTTGCTCAATATGAACTATGTTATGGTAATCAATTCCATGTAAACGCAGCAGGAATGAATATCAAGTCTACTGGATTTACAATATCTAATAATATTAGAACTGTTTACCTTACAGATACTCCTAATTCAGATTTGAAGACGGGTGTTATCTCTATTGTGGAAATATTAGATGATGGAACTGTAAATACTGTTATAGGTTCAGCTGGAACAGTAGATTATATGAAAGGAGAAATTCTTCTCACTACAGTAAATATTACATCAACACTTAATAATAGTGGTGTTGTGGAAGTACAAGCAATCCCAGAATCCAATGATGTAGTTGGATTAAAGGAACTATATCTCAATTTTAGTCTTTCAAAAAGTACAATAAATATGGTTAGGGATGTGATAAGTTCAGGTGATGAAATTACTGGAACTAGCTTTATTAAGGACTTCTATACTTCAAGTTATCTAAACGGAAAATTAATACGCGAGTAATCGAAATATGATTCAAACTGGCATTGAACCGAAAGTAAAGGTTCAACAAATCATTGAAAATCAGCTGCCCGAATATGTATTGAGTGAAAGTCCTCGTGCAGTAGATTTTTTAAAGCAATATTATATTTCTCAAGAATATCAGGGAGGTAATATTGACATCTCTGATAATTTAGATCAGTATTTAAAATTAGATAATTTAACCCCAGATGTTGTTGTTGGATCAACAACCCTTTCTACTGGAATTAGCACAGATAGTGATACAATTCCTGTTTCTAGTACAAAGGGATTTCCTAATGAATGGGGTTTATTAAAGATTAATGATGAGATTATAACTTATACTGGTGTAACAACTAATAGTTTTACAGGTGTTAAACGTGGTTTTAGTGGTATTACAAGTTATCATCAAGAGTTAAATCAAGAAGAATTAACATTTTCTACCTCTAGTACTGCAGATCATCTCTCAGGATCTTATGTACAAAACTTAAGTTCTCTATTTTTACAAGAATTTTACAAAAAACTTAAGTATTCTCTTACTCCAGGGTTAGAAAATGTTGATTTTGATCCAAATTTGAATGCAGGTACGTTTATAAAAGAAGCAAGAGCATTATATAACGCTAAAGGAACAGACGAATCATTCAGAATTTTATTTAATGCACTTTATAACGAAACTCCAAAAGTTGTAAATTTAGAAGAATATTTATTAAAACCATCTGCAGCAAATTATGTTAGAAGAGAAGTTGTAATTGCTGAGGCTCTTAGTGGTGATGTTACCAAATTAGCAGGTCAAACACTCTTCAAAACATCAGATGTTAATACTAGTGCTTCAATATCTGAGGTTGAAGGATTTAGTAGAGTTGGTGTTGCACTAACAACTATTCAAAATTATTATAAATTATCACTTTTCATTGGTTTTGATGACTCCGATTCTACAATTCAAGGTGATTTTGATATTACACAAGCAACTAGATGTCTTGATAATGTAAGTATTGGTTCATCAGTCCTTAGTGTTGATTCAACTGTAGGGTTTGGCCAGACTGGAACTATAATATCTCTTGGTAATACATCTATTAATTACACAAGTAAGAGTGTTAACCAGTTCTTTGGATGCACTGGAATAGGTGTTTCTATTAAAAAATCAGATGAAATAAGAAGTAATAACACTTATTATGGTTATGAAGATGGAGATAGTACTAAAAAAGTAGAATTAAGACTTACTGGTGTACTTTCAGACTTTGAACAGGTCTCTACAAACCTGAATATTAATGAAGGTGAGACAATTTCAGTTAAAAATGTCGGAGATTTCATACAAAATCCAGCAACAAACGCAACATTTAAGCAAGTTTTTGCAAATTCATGGATTTATAACACAAGTTGTAGATATTTTCTTGAAGGACAGTCATTTAACAGTGCAAGTACCTTTACTACTAAGTCAAAAATTGATAGATCTAGTCTAAAAAAAGGTGATATAGTCGAAGTTGTTCGTAATAGGTCAAATAATGTTGTAGCATTTAATAATGGAGTCTTAGAAAGTTCAATTTTACAAATAACTGGTGATAATACTGTTCAATTATCAGATTCTTTATCTGTAGAAGGTGCAATTGACCTTAGAAGAAAACTAAATTATGCAAAAAGTACTGCAGTTCCTTTAGAAGTTGATAATATTATCACAGATACATCAAATTTATACATTAAAGATGAAACTGAAGCATATTATGCAGCAAATTCACTTCCATCTGGAAGAACTGGTGTTACTACCGACTTTTTAAATGTTATAACCACTGATGTTAAGTCTGCAACAGCTACTGGATTAGATAGTTTAGTACCAAATACATTAGATCAGTATAGTGTTGTTTCATTTGGTGAACCTGTTCCTTTCTTTACAGGTGATGAAATCTATTATAAACCATCTGGTACTCATTATGTTGGATTAGAAACTGGTAGATATTACTGTGAAATTGTTTCTAATGATAAAAAGAAGATTAGAGTATATGGATCTAGAGCATCTATTGAAAGTGCTACTTATATTCCATTAAAATCTGTTGCTGGTGATCATAAATTTATATTAAATTCTCAAAGATCTGAAGAAATAGCAGCACAAAAAACACTTAAGAAGTTTCCATTAACATCATCTTCAAATAGAGCAGATCAAACATTAACAGAACCAGGTGCAACTGGTATGTTAATTAATGGTGTAGAGATTACTAACTATAAATCTGAAGATAAAGTTTATTATGGCCCATTAAAATCTGCAACTGTTGTTACTTCTGGAAACAACTATGATGTTGTTAGGCCACCAAATATCCATATTAGTTCTGGTGTAGGTACAGATGCTTTAGTGCAACCAGTAGTACAAGGTTCTGTCACTAAAGTCTTTATTGATCCTCAAGGATTTGATATTACAGAAGTTCAAAGTATTGATGTTGTTGGTGGTAATGGTACTGCAGTTCTTGAACCAATAATTATTCTTAAATCAAGAGAAATTGAATTTGATGGTAGACAAACAGTTTTTGCTGGTGGAGTTGATGAAACTGCTAATACTATTACATTCTTAACTAATCATAATTTACAAAATGCTCAGGAAGTAATCTATAAATCCAATGGGAATGAAGGTATCGGGGTTGGGGTTGGAACCGATACTCTAGTTAATAATGGTTCTTACTTTGTAGAAGTAATTAATAATAGAACAATTAAATTATATGAAAGTGCTTTAAGTGCTATCAATAGAACTAATGTAGTTGGTTTAGGTGTTTCTAATACTGCTGGTACACATAAATTTTCTACTTTACCTAATCAAAAATCAGTTGGTGCTATTGAAGTTATAGATGGTGGAACATTAACTAATAGAAAATTATATGTTAAACCTGCAGGAATTTCTACACAATACAATAAAGTAATATTTGAAAATCATGGATTTGGTAATGGTGATATAGTTGAATATACAACTGCTGCAGGTGCTGGTACATCAACTCCAGAACCAATTACTGGATTAACTACAACTACAGGTATCACAACAACTGCGAATTATTATCAGGTTCTTAAACTTGATGATCATTCATTTAGGTTAGCTAATGCTGGTATTGCTGGAACAGATCCTATTAATTTTGATAGAGGTAATTTTGTTAAATTTGATTATTCAGGACAAGGATTCCAAGTCTTTAAATATCCAGATATTTCAGTATCATTGAAATATACTCCTGTTGGATTTGGTACTGCTACACAAGTAGTTGAAGAGATGATACTTACTCCTACAGTTAGGGGTAGTATTATTGATGCTTATTTGTATGAAACTGGTACTGGTTATGGTTCAACTATCATTAACTTTGAAAAGAAACCAACAGTATCAATACAAAATGGTAGAAATGCATCATTAAAACCAAATGTTATTAATGGTAGAGTTGTAAGTGTTGATATTAACTATGGTGGAGTTGATTATTACTCAACACCTGATTTAAACCTAGTTGATGAAACAAATGCAGGATCTGGTGCTAAATTAAGACCAATTATAACCAATAATAGAATAACAGGGGTTCAGGTTGTTAGTGCAGGTATTGGGTACTCTGCAGCATCAACTAAACTAACAGTAGTTGCTGCTGGTGATGGTGCAAACGTTGATGTTAATGTTAGACCATTAACTATAGACATGGTTCAAAAATATGAAGAAAATGAATTATTTGTAGAGAGTAACGATAAGTTAAAATATACAGTTGTTGGATATGGTGAAACTTACAGAACATCATTTGGTGAAGTTGGTATAGGTATTACAGTTGCTTCTAAAATTATTGGATGGGCATATGATGGAAATCCGATTTATGGGCCTTTTGGTTATTCGAATCCTCAGGATGAAAACTCATTTGCAACAAGAATAACTAGTGGTTATACATTAGACGCTTCTGCAGTAGAAGATAGACCTTCTACTACTGTATTTTCAGAAGGATTTTTTGTAGAAGATAATAAATTTGATGATTCTGGTGATTTAGATATTAATAATGGTCGTTTTGCAAAAACACCTGAATTTCCAAATGGAATTTATGCATATTATGCAACTATAAAAGATAGTAGTAATCAGAATAAACCAGATTTCCCATATTTTGTAGGTAATAGTTTTAGATCTATTCCAGTAGATCAAGTTTTATCGCAAGATTATGATTATGCGACAAATAATCTACTTAGAAACACATTCCCATATAGAGTTGCTGAAAAAGATATTGATAATGACTTTATTATTGAAACTAATGAAATTTCTAATCAGAAAGCAATAATAGAATCAGTTACATCAGGAACCATTGATGAATTAAATGTTGTTACTGCTGGTGATAATTATTCAATAAATGAGAAGTTAATATTTGATGAAACTGATAGTGGTGGTGAAGGTTTATCAAGTAAAATTTCTTCCTTGAAGGGTAAAGAGATTGTTGATATACAAACTACAGTTACCTCTTTTGATAATACAATATTGACTTGGAATCCTGAGAATGTACAAGTTAATATTTTACCTCAACATTCTTTAGTTAGTCGTGATGATGTTGTTATTTCTGGATTATCTACAGTTCTAACTCAAGTAAATGGCCGATATCAAATTGGTATAGTAACAGCAAGTACTCAATTAATCGCAGCAGTACCTACAGTTGGATCTCTACCAAGTGCAAGTGAATTGTATGTTACATCGGTTCCTGAGTCTTTAGGTGTAGGTAATAGTATTACAGTTGGTTCTGAAACAATGCAAGTTTTAGAAATCTTCCCAAATGAGAAAATAATAAAAGCAAATAGAGGTATTTCAGGTGTTTCTCATAATGTAGGCAGTCCAGTTTCTATAATACCTGACTCATTTACTATTCCTAAAGTTGTACCTTATTTTGAGTCAAAATTAAATAATATTGCATATTTCAATCCAATTCATCAAGTTGGATTTGGTGTTACACCTGGTATCAGTCATTCATCATCATTTGGATTTGGAAGTACTACAATTACAAGAAATATTCCAACTCAGACAATTTTCTTACCTAATCATAAGTTTAATAATAATGATCCAGTGACTATTTCAGTTCCTGGTGGAGCAGCACAAATATCTATTGCTAATAGTTCTGGTACCGTTAGTTATAACCTACCACAAGAGGTATTTGTTACAGATAGAGGTAAAAACTATATTGGTATAAGAACTGGTGTTGGAATAGGTTTTTCAGATGTCTTTTTCACTGGTGGTGGTACTGATAGGGATAATTATTACATTTCTACTAAATTTGAGCAAGTTTTAGCAAAAACACAGAAAATTATTTCAACTGTTTCTATTTCTACAGCATTTAATCATAATTTGAGTGTTGGTGATGAGATTGATTTAACAGTTAGATCTAGCCTTGCAGTTGGTATTGGAACATCTACAGGTATAAAACTTAAGAGAAATGAAGTAACTGGACATCTTTTAGTTAATCCTATTAATTTCATTAATACTGGAATTAATTCAATAACTAACGAAATAACTTTAAATGAGCATGGATTAAAGACAGGAGATAAAGTTTTCTATGATGCTAATACTGTAGCCACTGGATTATCAACTGGTAGTTACTTTGTATTCAAAGTTGATGATGATATTATCAAATTGTGTGCAACATCTAAGGATGCTTACAGTAATCCTCCTACTACAATTGATATGATTGATACTGGAGGAACTTCACAGTCTCTTTCTTTAATAAATCCATCTTTATTCATTGTTGGAAATAGTGATGTAGTATTTGATGTAGTTGATCCATCTTTAGAAGGATATGACTTTAAGTTCTACTATGATGATCAGTTTAAGAATGAATTTGTTTCTACTGGATTTACAGGTGCAACTGAATTTACTATAACAGGTGTTGGAACAGTTGGTTTTGGTACTGTTGCAACTAGAACTTTAAATTATGATAGTATGCTTCCATCTAAGTTATACTACAATATAGAAAAGAGTGGATTTATCAGTACAGCAGATACTCAAGTCAAAAATCATTCATTCATAAACTTTACAGATAGTTTATATAATGGTAAGTATGATGTTGTTTCTACAGCAGCTACAACGTTTGATATATTATTAAGACAAGTTCCTGAAAGATTATCATATGCATCATCTGAGACTAGCACTTTAGAATATAATACAACATCTCTAACAGCGACTGGTGGTGTTCATAAGGTAGGAATTGACTTTAGTGGATTTGGATATAAGAGATTACCTAATTTTATTGGTATTGGTACTTTAGCAACTGGATCAGGTGCATATATTATTCCTGCTTCAAAATCAGTTGGTAATGCAAACCAAGTAAGAATAATTAATGAAGGATTTGAGTATTCATCAGATAAAACTCTGAAACCAAATGCATATATCTCACCTTTAATCATTATTGAAAATTCAAATACAATAGGTGTAGTTACTGTTACTAGTGGTGGTGATAATTACTTGGATGAACCAAATATTCATATTGTACATCCAGATACAAGACAAAGAATTGAATCTGGATTATTGAGGGCAGAATTAACAGGCCCTTCAATAGGATATGTTGATGTAGTTGTTCCTCCAACTGGATTACCAGAGAAAGCTGTAGAATTATTTACAGTCAATAATACTAATGGTATTGGTATTCAGACAGTTGCTAGTAACAATACTGGAATATTTACATGTTATATTACAACTCCATCAGCAGGTTATTCTCCAGCACCATTTACAGTAGGTGATGAAGTCTTTATAGAAAATATGGTCAAAGTTGGTACTGCTGGTACTGGTTTTAACTCTGTAGATATGGGATATAGATTCCCTAAAGTTATAGCGTATGCACCAGGTACATTAGATGCAGTAACTGTTGATGCAAGTGAATTTACAACAAATTGCGGTACTGCTGTTGTTGATCAAGGATCTCTTGCAGTAATTATTAATAAGTACAATTATCCAACATTTTCAGCATATCAATTCCCATCACAATTTATTATTGGGGAACAATTAGTTTCAAATCAAGTTGTAAGAGATTTATATATTACTTCAACTGAAACAGATGCAAAAAATCCTGATTTTATTAAAGTTGCTGGAACTTATGAATTAAGTCCTGGTGAAATTATTGTAGGAAAAGAATCTGGAACTGTAGCAAATATTGTTAGTATTACTGAAAATGAAGGAAGATTTGCTGTAGATTATGCAGCTAAGAAAGATATTGGTTGGAGTGATGATGTTGGAAAGTTAAATTTAGACAATCAAGTACTTCCTGATAATGATTATTACCAAAATCTTTCATATACAGTTAAAAGTAGTCAAGAATATAGTACATTAAGAAGTCCAGTAAATGGATTACTTCATACTGCAGGTCTTAAGAATTTTGCAGACACTGGAATATCATCTACAACAGCATTAGCTGCAGTTGGAAGTACATCACAATCACTTTCTATTCTTGATTTAACAGGTGATGAAAGAGTAGATACACTTTATAATTGGACTACTGCGTTTGACTTAGAATACAATACTACTTTTGGATCAAATATAACTCGAACTGGTAAGGCATCTAAATTTGTTGAAATTGAAAATAAGAGATTATCATCATACTTACTTGCAAAAAGTAACCAAGTTTTAATAATAGACGACATTAATAGTCAATTCTCAAACTTAGATGGTGATCCAAGTGAATTCTTAAATTTATTTAAAATAGATGCTTCTAGTGTTAATGAATTTGAAGGTTTATTTGTTAGAGTTACAGATATAGGTCAAGGTGATGTTCAGACAGCAGATTTGGTCTTATTAAGTAATTATGGAACAGAATCAGTTTTATTACAAAAACAAAAGTTAAATGATGAAACATCTATTGGTAATTTTAGAGTTGAAGAAACTTCTCTTGGTGATACTTACCTTAGATTCATTCCTTTACCAGATGCATATAACACTGACTATGATATTAAGGTTGTTAGAACACAATTTAATCAACAAGCAGGTGTTGGTACATTTGCGGTAGGATTTGTTAATCTTAGTGGTTCTGTAGGTGTAGCTACTACCGTTTCATCAGGTATTACAACTACAAGAATTATTGGTTTAAGTTCTGAAAAATATCATTCATTACATCTACAAAATCATTTATTGAATGAAACAACAAATGAGCAAAATTATGTAGAATTATATGTTAGTCATGATGGTGAACACACATATACTTCTGAATATTTTGTTGATACACATTCTGATGTTGGAATGTACTCAGATCAACTAATGGGTGAATTTACAGTAGGTTTTTCAACTGATGCTGGTTATGGAAATGAGTTAATAGTCGAATATCATAATCCTTCAACAGATATTATTCAACTTAAGTCAAAAATTGTTGGATTTGGTACAACAGCTGTTGGAGTTGGAACTTATAGATTCCTAGCACCTGGTCAACCTGCAGGATCTGAACAAACTGCTCTTTATCAATCTGATTATTCTATTGGTACTGGAACAACAACCGTATTTTCAATTCTTAATACCGATTTCAATGCAGTTAAATCTGTTATTGAAGTTAGTGCAGGATCAACTAGAGCATTGCATCAAGTTTATACAATGCATGATGGTGGGGATGTTTATACACAACCATCACCGTTCATATCTGTGGGAAGTACATCTATTTCAGATAGTTTATCAGGATTGGGATCATTTAATGGTAAGTACAATGGTAATCAATTACAACTTGAGTTTATTCCAGATTCTGCATATGCAAGCACTGAAATTCAGGTAGCTTCATTAAATCTTTGTATGTATGGCCCATTAGACACACTTAATGAACCTCTTACAGAAGAACTTGAATTTGGTAGTGGAAGAGAAATGATCAAATTGTTCTTCTACAATGCAATTAATGGTGATAGAATTAATAGGAAGAATTTCACATTGACTTCTGGACTGACTCCAATTTTTGCTAAATCATTTGATCCTGCTACACCAGAAATATTTAATCCTGCTACAGGTACGTTCAATATTGATAATCATTTCTTCAGAACTGGAGAAGAGTTAATATACAAACCAAATTCAACATTTGTTGGTGTTGGATCTACCCCAGTACAATACGTAGATGGTGGAGGTGGTATTAATTCATTAACAAGTCCTGTGTTTGTTATTAGAGATGGTAGTGATTCATTCCAAATAGCAACTACTAAGACATTAGCACTTGCAGGTACTGCTGTTACATTTGTTGGTGTTGGTACAGGAAATGCACATGAATTCCATATGGCTCTTGCTAATACAAAAGCAGTCATTACTATTGATAATTTAATACAATCTCCATTAGCATATAATCCAATTGCATTCAGTCTCCAAAATAATACTGAAAATATTGATGGTGCTGGTACATTAGGTATAGGTACTACCGCAACAACCTTCTCAGTTAGTGGTATCTCATCTCTTGGCCCTGATGATATTGTAAGGGTTGATGATGAGTTTATGAAGATTGTTAATCTTGGAATAGGTACTGATACAGATGGCCCTATTGTTGGAGTTGGAACAACATCTCTTATTCAAGTTGAAAGATCATTTGTTGGTTCAACACCTGCTGCCCATGCAAATAATGCAACTGTTCAACTTTATAGAGGTTCATATAATATTGTTGGTAAAGAAATACACTTTACTGAGTCACCTAAAGGAAACCCTCAGGTAGAAAAAAATGCAAATAATTTAGATTTCCCAACATCATCATTTACTGGACGTGCATTCTTAAGGAATGATTATAGTACTAACCAAATATATGATGATATAACTGATCAATTTACTGGACTCGATACTCAATTTACCTTAAAAGTTGGTGGTGCAAATACTGTTGGTCTAGGAAGTACTGGTGGTAGTGGATTATTGACTATTAGTAATATTTTCCAAAAACCATCTGCTGCAAATAATCCAGATAATAATTTTGAAATTTCAGAAGATACTTCTGCTGGAATTAGTAGTATTGTATTCACAGGTATAACATCTGCTACAGGAGATGTCTTTATTGATCCTCAAGATATAAATCAAAACCAATTACCACGAGGTGGTATGTTAGTTTCTCTTGGTTCTACACCAGGATTAGGATATGCTGTTCCAGTACCAGCAAAAGCATATGTTGAAACTGATGCTGCAGGTAGTATTACTAGTATTGTTGGATTCCCAACTGTTGCATCAGTTAAAAATCCAATTGCAGCTGCAGATTATGATAATGTTACTGGTGAATTAGAGATTACTACAACTTATCCTACTTACTTTGAGTCTGGTGTTGTCAGACAGGTTAAATTGGTTGGTTTAGGATTTACTTGTGCTGATGATTATGATGTTACTGATGCAACTTATGATGCAGGTAATGGTAATTTAACATTAATCATTGGTGCTAATGCTTTAGGAGTTGGACAGAGTGTTGGTATTGCAACTGATTCATTAACATTCACATGTTCACAAGATAACTATTCTTCTTACCATTCATATCCTCGTCATGGTACAGATCCTATTGCAGGAATAGCTACACCTATTATTGAAAGAACTACTCAGTCAATAACCATTAATGTTGGTGTTGGTACAGATTCTCTACACAGATTTGTAGGTGTAGGAACTGGTGCAGTATTAGTTAGAAGTGGATTCTCAGGTATAACAACTTCTACTTATCCTAAGTATCCTGTAGGATTAACAAGTTACAGTGAAGACTATACAATTTTCAATGTTGATGAAAGAGATTATACTCATCAATTTGTAGGTACTGCAACTAGTGCTCTTTATTCAGGTGGTGATTATAAGCATGAATTTGTTTCTGCTGCTACTAATGCAATAAATGGTAGTTTGACTCCAGATGATGCTGATTATGATGCTAATACTGGTCAGTTGGTTCTTAATTTCCCTAGTAATCATGGTATTTCTCCTGGTGGAAGTGTAACTATTGCTAATGCTTCATTAACCTTTAAATGTTCTAGAGATAATTTCCAAACAGAACACAAATATCCTAGACCAAGTGATCCTGCATTCGGACAAACATTAACTGCAACAGTACCTAGTGCATGGTCAATTTATGTTAATGTAGGTACTTCTCCTGCCCGTGAGAGGGACGTAACTGACGCAACGTATATTCCAAGCACTGGACAGGTAGAATTGACTGTAGGGTCAGGCCATGGGTATGAGGCTGCAACTCCATTAACAGCAACTAATGCAGTTTATACACAATCAACTGGAAGACTAGTAATCACAAGTAATGGTCATGGTCTTGTTACTGGAATGAGAGTACAAATAAAAGATCATTCTCTAACATATACTTGCACAAAAGATGGTAATGCTACAGAACATTCATATCCTAGACCAAATGATCCTGCTCATCATAAGTGGTTAGCAGTTCATGCTTATACTGTAAACACATTTACTGTATATGTTGGTGCTGCAGCTGCTGAAGATCAATATGCACATACATTTGTATCTGCAGCACCTGATGGTATCTTGAAGATGATGGGTGAGACTGTTGGACTTAAGACAGAATCATTAGACTGGAAATGTTCTCAAGATAACTATGCAACTATTCATCCTTATCCACGTCTTGGAGATCCTGCAGGAGATGGATCAGTTATTGGTGTAACATCAGTAACTACAAGTACAATTACATTAGATGTTGGTAAATTACCAAGATATAGATTTACTACTAATGTTGGTGTTAACTCTATACCTCACCGTTATCTTGGTAGAGGTTATGCACTACCATGGTATGGTGATGCAACATATGGTGCTGCCTATGCTGGTAATATTTCTATAGGAATTACTGATTCACCTTATGAGCATAAGTTTGTAAGTGCTGCAAGTAGTGCTATAGAAATTGGTGGTGATTATGCACACTCATTTGTTTCTGGTTCTAGTGATCTTTCAAATGCAATATTCAGTGGTGGTGATTATAAACATACCTTTGTTAGAGGTGCTACTGATTCTATTACTAAGGTTACTGGTGGTGGTAAATTAACACCTATCGGAGCAGCATATACAGGATCTACTGGTGTATTACAAATGACCTTTGCATCTGCTCATGGAATTACTGGTGGTCAGCAAATCTCATTTGATAATGGTGCATTAACCTTTACTTGTGATAGAGATAATAATACTACAGAACATGCATATCCTCGTGCATCAGATCCTATTGCTGGAGTTAATACTGCGGTTACTGTTCCTACTGCAACTACAGTCGAATTGAACGTAGGTTCATCACCTAATGTAACTACTACTATTACTAGTCCATATGCAGAGTACAGTCCTCAAACAGGTATCGTTACATTCTTTGTATCATCTCATAATTTCAATGCACCAACTACTCACACAATTGCTGATGCTGGATACAATCCTACAACTGGATACTTAGATATCACAGTTACAGGCCATGGTTGGCAGACTGGAGAATATGTTAAGATTGCTGAAAATTCTCTAAGATTTACATGTGCTCTTGATAATCATGCAACAGATCATTACTATCCAAGATTTGATTCTGCAGATAAGGATGAAACTGGAAGTCAGTGGTTACCAATTGAGCAAGTAGGTGTTAACACATTTGCTGTTTATGTTGGACTTGCAGGAGATATAAATGCAGGTATTCATACATTTGTATCAGCATCTCAACCAATTACTAAATCAGTTGATGAAGTTGGAATTAAGACTGATTCACTAGCATTTACATGTGGTAGAGATAATAATCAATCTATTCACACTTATCCAAGATTAGGAAAAGATCCTCTTAATAGGACATATAGTAAAGTTGTTGGTATTGCTACAACTGGAGCTACTTCATTCAGTGTCTTTGTTGGAGTAACAACAAATTCAACTCTTGATGTTCTTGATTCTTCTTATGAAGGTGGAAGTGGTATATTAAAGGTTGTAGTTGGTGATGCAGGTATGACTGCTGTTGCTGCTAATAACAATAGAATAGGAATTAAGACAGAATCTCTTGTATTCACTTGTGCTAAGGATAACTTTGCAACATTACATCCATATCCACGTTCTTCAGATCCAGTGGTTGGTATATGTACAGATGCATTCAATAATGATGCAACATCATTTGAAGCATTTGTTGGATCTAGTGTTGGTACTGGTGGTGTAGTAAATGCATCAATCGTAGAATATAATAAACATAACTTTATAACTGCTGGTGTAGGTTCAATTACTGCAAACGCAGGTGGCCCATTTACCGCAACTACTGGTACTGAATATGATCCTAAGAGTGGAATCTTGACTGTAACAACTACAACAAGTCATAGTTTCACACAATCAGGAATCAATACAGCAAAAGCAGGTACTACTTACAACCCAACTACAGGTGTTGTACAAATTGAGACTGTAAGTGCTCATGGGTGGTCAAATGGAGACTTAATTAAGATTGAAGAGAATTCTTTAACCTTTACATGTGCTTATGATAATAATCAGACAGAGCATACTTATCCTAGAGTTGGTGATCCTATTCATAATAAGTGGATTCCAATTTCTAACGCATCTGGAAGTACTTTCCAAATCCAATCACTTAAGAGAGCACCATCTACAAATACATCAGCACATACATTTGTATCTGCAGCTGCTAGTGGTATTCAGAAAGCAAATAATACTGTTGGATTTGTAACTGGTGGTTTAACATTCACATGTGCTAAGAATAATCACCTTGATCTTCATCCTTATCCTAGACCTAAGAAAGACCCTGTACATAATGCTATTGTTGGTGTTGAGCAAGTATTTGCTGCAAATAAATTTACAGTTAATGTAGGTAAATCACCATATGGAACTGGTGCAAGATTAGACTTTAATGTTGGTGCTGCTGGTACAAATTATATCAATCCTAGTTTGGTTATTCCAGAACCTGCATATAATGATCTTGGAGTTATTGGTGTATCCAGATTAGGTGATGGCCCAACTACAGATACTGGAACAGGTCTATTACTTAATATTGGTATGGGTCAACGTCCACGTGGAGATGAGCATAGATTTGTAAGTGCTGGTATTAATTCAGTGACCAGAAGTATTGGTGGAACTCTAACTGTTAATGATGCAGGATATATCCCATCAACAGGTATTCTTGAATTATCATTTACTACTAATCATGGTTTATCACTTGCTAATACTATTACAATTGCTGATGATTCATTAACCTTCACATGTGGTAGAGATAACTTTAGTAGTGAACATGACTATCCACGTTCAACTGATCCAGTTTCAGGACAGAGTATTGCTATTCAGGAAATTGTGGATACTGATACAATTAAAGTATTTGTTGGAGTAACAACATTTAGCGATTTATCTTATGGTGAAGTAACTCAGTTTAGAATTACTAGAAATGGTTATGGATTCAGAAGAGGTGATAAGTTTACACCCGTTGGTTTAGTTACAGATTCTAATTTACAGGAAATAATAACTCCTGCAATATTTGATGCAGTTGATGTTAGAAGTGATGAGTTTTCAGCATGGCAGTTTGGACAATTTGACTATATTGATAGTATTAAGAATCAGCAAGATGGATCTAAGACAAGATTTGAATTAAAATATGATGGTGGATTATTAGCATTTGAATCTGAAGATACACCAGCATTCCCTGAGATGAATCTTTCAAATGCATTGTTAATTATAGTCAATGGTGCAATCCAAGAGCCAGGGGTTGCTTATGAATTTGATGGAGGAACTTCATTTATATTCAAGGAACCACCTAGAGCAACTGATGATGTAACTATATTCTTCTATCGTGGTACTGATGGTGAAGATACTGTTTTAATCAGTGATATTAAAGAATCAGTAAAACCTGGTGATCTTATTGAATTATTAAAGATACAAACTGATAAGGAAGATCAAACAAATAGAACAATTGAAGCAATTGTTGATTCTGATAGAATAGAAACTAGTTTCTATACTGGGCCAGGAATTAGCAGTGAAAGAAAGCAGTTTAGTTGGACTAGACAAAAAACTGATAAAATTATTGGTGGTAGAGTTATTTCTAAAGCAAGAAGTATAACAGAACCTTTAATCTTCCCAACAGCGAAGATTATTAGAGATCTATCTTCTTCAGAATCTGGTCAAATATTTGTTGATGATGCATCAATCTTTAATTATGAGGGAGATCTTCCTACCAAACCTATTGGTGGATTTATCGTAGATAATTCTATCCCAGAACCTCGTGCTGCATCTCTAACTGCTACAATTAATGGTTCTGGTCAATTATCAGGATTTACTATTGTTGATGGTGGTATTGGATATGTTGGTGCTTCAACTAACCTTTCAGTTGGAATACCAACAGCTGGTATTGGGGTTGGTATAGGAACTACTGCTACTGCTACTGCGACTATAACAAATGGTGTTATTACAGGTACTACAATTACTAATTCAGGATTTGGATACACTTCTAGCAATGCACCTAAAGTTATAGCACCACTACCTCTATATAAAACTGAATTAGTAAGTAATATTACTTCTGTTCAGGCTGTTTCTGGATCTATTACTGGAATTGGTACAACTACCAAAGCAGGATCATCAACTGGTTTAGCATTGATGTTTAACATTCGTGCTGCTACTGGGCTTTCCAACTTAGCAGATGGTCGTCCAATTAATATTTTCAATACACAAATTGGAACAGGTGTAACTTCAGTATATGATTCAGATAGTGAAGTAATTGGTATAGGAACGGAATTCCTAGACAATGTTTACAACATTAGTGGTAATCATGGAGGATACAGTGGTACAGAAACAATTATAATATGTAACATTAAATCTGATACTGTACATGCTGGACTTAATACTACAGGATCATGGGAGAATAATCCAGCAGGAAACTTCTCAATGGGTAGATTAAGTGGAACCATTGCTAGAAATGGTGCTAATCCAATAGCAATCGGAGTTAGTGGTTTAACCATCAATTCTGGTCTAACTACCTTCCCAACAATTCAAAGAAGGTTAGAAGGTTTTAGAGATAGTGGTGCTGTCGATCCAACATCTTAATAAACTCTTATAAATATCTAAAAAACAAAATTAATATGTCTGCCGTCGTAACAGATCAATTTAGAATATTTAATGCAAATAATTTTGTAGACTCTGTACTTGATACTAATAATTCCTATTATGTATTTTTAGGGTTGAGCAATCCCGCTACTCCAAATCCAGGATTTGGTAGAACTAGTACTTGGGATAGTGCTGCACCTTTATTACCAACGGATAATCTATCGTACGAAGCACAATATAGAAGCACTTCACTATTTGGTCAAAAAATAAATGCTAATAATATAAGAAGAGTTATACGAAAAGTCCAATGGACTAGAAATACTTCGTATGATATGTACAGACAAGATTACAGTATTAGTAATCCTGCTCCCGTATCAAAAACTCCTAGATTATATGATGCAAATTACTATGTTGTTAACAGTGATTATAATGTTTATATCTGCTTAAGTAATGGTTCTTATGGTGCACCAGGCTCTACGACGGCAGCTGGAGGTAAATCAAAAGATGAACCAACATTTACAGATTTAGAACCATCTGCTGCTGGAACAAGTGGTGATGGATATGTTTGGAAATTTTTATTCTCAATATCACCTAGTGATATTATAAAATTTGATTCTACAGAGTATATTGTAGTTCCTAACGATTGGTCTACTTCATCTAACTCTCAGATTCAGAATGTTAGAGAAGCGGCTGATTCTGATATTAATTTTAACCAGATTAAACAAGTATACATTGAAAATCCAGGTTCTGGATATAATAATGGTACATTTTCAGTAGATATTCTTGGTGATGGTGCTGGTGCAAAAGCATCTGTGCAAACTGTTGGTGGTATTATTCAATCAGTAACTGTAACTGCAGGTGGAAGTGGGTACACTTATGGTATTGTTGATTTAGGGTTACTTCAACCAACTGGTACTTCTCCAAGTACTCTTGCTAAGTTAATACCAGTTATACCTCCTTCCAGAGGACATGGATATGATGTTTACAAAGAATTAGGTGCAGATAGAGTACTAATTTATGCAAGATTTGATGATTCTACAAGAGATTTTCCAACAGATACAACATTCTCTCAAGTAGGAATTATAAAGAATCCTTCTACATATTCATCTAAAAATACAGTTTTTACTGGTAGTCAATACTCATCTTTAGGTGCAATTAAGTTTGCTGATTCCTTTAATGGTAGTTCTATTTCTATTGGTAGTTCTATAACACAAACACGTACAGATGGTGGTGTTGCTCGTGGATATGTTGCTTCTTTTGATAAGCAAACTAATGTTTTAAAATATTATCAAGACAGATCTTTATACTATGGAAATAGTGTTGATAATACTGATTATGTTGGTGTTAGTACAGAGTCAAAAGTTTTAGCATTTGAAGCCACATCAAATAGTATTAGTTTTGCTGCTGGTGGCCCATCTGATACTTCTCCTTCTATTGCATTTACTGGAAATACTTATACTGATGGTACTAAAGAGATTGACTTAGGTGTTTATTTCACAAGTGGTCTTGCTGATCCAGAGATAAATAAAACTACTGGAGATGTAATTTACATCGACAATCGCAAATCAGTTACTAGGGATAGTAGACAAAAAGAAGACATTAAAATCATACTGGAATTCTAAAAAATCATGGCTCAGAAGAAAGATTTAAACATTAGTCCTTACTATGACGATTACGATTCTAGTAAGAATTTTCATAAGGTTTTATTTAAACCAGGATATCCAGTTCAAGCTAGAGAACTTACGACTCTGCAATCTATTATGCAGAACCAAATTGAACAATTTGGTAAGCATATGTTCAAAGAGGGGTCTGTTGTAATTCCTGGTGGAATCACTTTTGATGACCAATATAGTGCTGTAAAATTAAGTCCCTTACAATTTGGAATTGATGTTTCAATCTATGCTAGTGAACTTGTAGATAAAGTTATAGAAGGTAGAAGTTCTGGAGTAACTGCAACTGTACAACAAGTTGTATTACCTAATGGATCTGATGTTGAATATCTAACACTATATGTAAAATATTCAAGTTCTAGCCCTGAAAATTTTTCAAGTGATGTATTTACAAATGGTGAATCATTAATAGCAAAAGAAAATATAGTTTATGGTAATACTACTATTGGTGAAGGGCAGGAAGTTGCAACATTAATATCTGAAGATGCAACATCTACAGGATCTTCAGTTTCTATAGCTGATGGTGTATTTTTTATTAGAGGTACTTTTGTTAATGTAACTAAGCAAACACTAATATTAGATTATTATACAAACTCACCATCATATAGAGTTGGTTTAAAAATTGATGAATTAATAATTGGTGCAAAAGATGATCCTACATTATATGATAATGCTCAAGGATTTACCAACTATGCTGCTCCTGGTGCTGATAGATTTAAAATTTCATTAAGTCTTACTAAAAAAGGAACAGATGATTATGATGATTCTGATTTTGTTGAGGTTTTAAAAGTTGTTAATGGTCAAGTAAGAAAAATTCAAGCAAAAAGTAGTTATAATATAATTGAAGATTACCTTGCAGAAAGAACATACGAAGAATCTGGAAACTATACTGTAGAACCATTTGATATAAAACTCAGTAATTCATTAAATAATAGATTGGGAAATGGTGGAGTATACTTTGCCGATCAGAAAACTGATGAGGGAGAAACTCCAACAGATGATTTAGCATGTCTAAGAATTGGTGGTGGAACAGCATATGTTAGAGGATATCAAATTGATACAGGCCATACGACTGCAATAGATGTTCCTAAACCAAGAGATACTCAAAAAATAGATGCTTCTAGTATTCCGTTCTCAATGGGAAATAGAATACAACTTCAAAAAGTTGTAGGTCAACCCCAATACAGAAAAGAAATTGCATTATATAATGGTTATTCAGCATCAACTTTAGAAATAGGAAGAGCAAGAGTATATAATCTCAGTATATCTTCTGAATATGTTGATGATTCATCAAAATGGAATTTATATCTATATGACGTTCAAACATTTACTAGATTATCATTAAATAGATCACTTTCATCAACAGAAGTATTACACTCATACCATGTAAAAGGTGGACATAGTGGTGCAACTGGTTATGTATGGAATTCTGCTGGAGCTGGTAACGGTGGTACTAGTGGTACAGGAAATGATCTTTTCGTAGAGCAAACATCTGGTAGATTTTTAGCAAATGAACCACTTATAATTCAAGGTAATTCTATTGCTGTACAAACACTTGCTGTAAAATCATTTGGTATTAAAGATGTTAAGTATGTTAAACAAACAGCATCAGGTGCTTATACACAAGACTTTGGTGGATTTGCATTTTTAGACAAATATCCTTTACCTAATGGAATAAAAGTAGGAATCGTAACCAACTCTGGAACAACACTAAGATCACCAGGTGCAGTATTTACTGGTATTACAACTAATACTATAATTAGATATTCTCAAGGAGATGGTGATGAAATATTTGCAAATGTAAGTGCTATTTCTCCTGATGGATATGCCCTAACTCTCGCTCCTTTGGGTGTAAGTGTTGCTGGAATATTCAGTGGAACACCTATTAATACCAGTGGACAGGTAGATATTGCTGTTGGTGCACCATCTATTAGAGAAGGGGAACAAGGATCTTTATACTCAGTATTACCAGATACTAATATTTCTGCTATTGATTTTGATAAATCTACATTAACAATTACTGCACAAATTACTGGTGAAGGTATTGCATCATCTACAACAACTTTAGATATATCTGGAACACCTGGTGTTAAAGATGGTAGTGGAGCTGGAATTAGTACAGCATTTTTTGATTCTTTTGCTCCAAATAGATATTCAGTTCATTATGGATCTGGTAATGGAGTAGCTGGAGTAAAACCTGGTAATTTTTCATATAATACTGGTGGATCTCAAGTTGTAATTGGGGGATTAAATGCTACTGATTCTGATACTGTTGTTAACGTAACTGCAATCAAACAAGGTATTCAGAGTAAAGTTAAGAATTTTGTTAAGAGTAATATTATAGAAATAACTGCATCTAAATTGCAGCAATCTGGTATAGGTACTGGTATTCAAGATGGATTAACTTGGAATCCATATGCATATGGTTTAAGAGTTCAAGATAGAGAGATATCTTTAAATGTTCCTGATGTTTCAAAAATTATTGCTATTCGTGAATCAACTAATGAAGAACAACCAACTTTTGACATTATCACGTTCAGTGCTACAGCAGCCGTCGCATCAAATGCAATTATTGGTGAAGATATTGTAGGTGATAGTTCTAATGCTATTGCTAGAGTAGTTACAAATAATGGATCCTCTCCTTCTTCTGGTGGTGCTAATAAATTAGGTATTGTATATCTAAACGATAGGACATTCCAATTAAATGAAATTGCTAAATTTACAGAATCAAATATTACTAGTACCGTTGAGGGAATCAATGCTACTGAAGGGGATGGTAAATATCAAGATATTTCTAGATCATTTACTCTAGATGAAGGACAAAGAGATCAGTACTACGACTATTCTAGACTTGTTAGAAAAAGAAATTCTGCTATACCATCTAAAAGAATGTTAGTCGTATTTGATAAGTACGTTGTTCCTAGTGGTGATAAAGGAGATGTATTTACCGTAATGAGTTACGATAAAGCAAGATATAATAAAGATATACCTTCAATAGGTATTAACCAAGTAAGAGCAACAGATGCATTAGATTTTAGACCTAGAGTACCCGATTTTACTAGTAATACAGTATCTCCATTTTCTTTTGATGCTAGAACAACACAATTTAATGTTGAACCAAAATTCTTATTAGCACCTAATGAGCAATCTATTTTAGGGTATGAATATTATCTACCTAGAATTGATAAATTATACATTGATAAGAATGGTACATTATCAGTAGTTCAAGGTCAATCAGAAAGAGATCCATTACCTCCATCACAAGTATCTCCTTCAATGATGGAGTTAGCTACGATAGCATATCCAGCATATCTTTATAATCCAGGTGATGCAGATATCTATCTTACCGATAATAGAAGATATACAATGCGTGATATTGGTAAGTTAGAAAATAGAATTGAAGGTTTAGAAAGAACAACCACTTTATCGTTACTTGAAGTAAATACTGAAGCATTTAAAATACAAGATTCTCAAGGTAATGATAGATTTAAGAGTGGATTTTTCGTTGACGATTTCCAAAATAATGATAATATTGATCTTGATTACTCTTCTGTAGCTGTTGATGAGAGAGCTGGAGAAATAAGACCTATTATGGGTCAAAACAGTCTTGAAAGTGCTTTAATGCCAGCTTCTAATATTGTTGATACTGAATTAGATAGATCGGAAGATTTTGCTCTGTTAGATGGTAATGTCGTAAAACGAGGTGATTCAGTACTTTTAGATTATGATGAAGTTCCATGGATAAATCAACCACTTGCAACTAGAGTAGAGAATGTTAACCCATTCCATGTTATTGATTTTAGAGGTCTTGTTGACTTAACACCAATAAGTGATAGTTGGCTTAGAACTATTAGACTCGATCCTATGAGTGCGGTAATTAAGGAAAATAAGAAAAGAACAGATGAAGTTGTTCGTTGGACACAAAGGAAAAAATGGACTAGTTGGTTCTGGTCTTATTACTATTGGTCTAATGGAGCTCCAGGAACTACAAGAACTACATCTACCGAAGTTAGAAAAACACATTTCAAAGGTGATGTTATAACATCAACTGGTGATGATCAATATATGAGATCTAGAAATACCACGTTTGATGCTAAACTCCTAAAACCAACAACACAGCATTATCAATTTATGGATAATCAAGCTGGTATGGACTTTATTCCAAAATTGTTGGAGATATCAAATGATACAAGTTTAGATAATTATGGATCTGTTGGGGTATTCCAAGTTGGAGAAGAAGTATTAGGTTATGATGGCAATAAGAAAATTATTAGTTTCAGAGTTGCTAATCAAAATCATAAAACAGGCCCATATAATAATCCAAAAACGGTTTATACATACATGCCTTACAAACCTGCAGAACAGTTCCAAGCAACATATACTAGTTCTTCCAAAGTAGTGAACGTTGATTGTTTTGCTCTATCAGAAAAGGCACAAGGAAAATATTCTGGTTATGTAGTTAAAGGTGCAAAATTAGTTGGCCAGACAAGTGGTGCAGTTGCTTATGTTAAAGATTTAAGATTAGTTACCGATAACTTTGGTGATTTGCAGGGATCTTGGTACTTGAGAGATCCTTTTGTTGATCCACAACCTAGTGTTGTTATTCCATCTGGTAATAAGGAATATAAAATTACTGGAGATCCAACTAATGCAAAAGAACTTAAAGGAAGTAAATTAATTTCCTCAGCATCAATTAATTTCCAATCTATGGGTACATTCCGTGAAATACAATATCAAGATATTCATAAAACGGTTACAACTAAGGTTACTACTATTACAAGAACGTATCAGGGCCATAGATCTGACCCTCTTGCTCAGTCATTTGCTGTTGCAACGAGGATACAAGCACCTGATTCCTCTTCAATACAGAGTCAAAATATAAACTTAGATGATGATCAGCATGGAGCATTTTTAACTTCTGTCGATTTATTCTTTGCAAAGAAACCTCCAACAGGACAAAGTAATCCCGTTGTTGTTCAGGTAAGAACTGTAGAGTTAGGAACACCAACTCTAACCAATCTTAACCTTGGTGAAGTAGTCTATCCTGATGATATAACAACTTCTGACGATGGTTCAGTTGCAACTAATGTTAAATTTAAAGAACCAATTTATGTGGAAGCAGGAAAAGAATATGCAATAGTTCTTCTTGCAACAACTACTGATCAATATGAAGTCTGGATTGCTAGAATGGGTGAGACAGTTACTGGTGGTGCTACTGGTGATGGTGTAGGTGGATCTACTATAATCTATACTCAGCAATGGGCATTAGGTAGTCTTTATAAATCACAGAATGGATCTATCTGGGAACCAAGTCAGATGGAAGATATGAAGATGAAGCTATATAAAGCAAGATTCAAACCTAATCAAGGAACTGCATACTTCTCTAACCCAACTCTAAATGAAAGTAATGATTATATAAAATTACTTGATAGTAATCCAATAACAACATTAGCCAAGACTGGTAAAATTGCTATTACCAATCTTGCTTCAGGACATTCTGGACTTACAACCTTTATACCTGGTACAAAAATTGTAGGATCTTCAAATGATGCTGTTCATGGATATATTGTTGGTACTGGTGCTTCCGTAACTAATGCAACTATTGCTAGAGGAGGAGTAGGATATAATAATACTCTTACTGACGTTAGTACTTACAATCTTGTAGGGCAGGGTGAAGGATTTAAGATTAAAATTAATTCTGTCGATTCAAATGGAGCAATTACTGGATTTACAACAGCTGGTACAGCAAAAGGTTATAAAGTTGGTGATGTTGTAGGTATTGTAACTGCTGATGTTTCTGGAAATGTAGGTGCTGGTGCTTTCTTCACTATTGAGGAAAATAGTGGTCTTGATACGTTATACCTATCAGGTATTCAAGGATCATCTGCTACAGGATCATTTAAAGATACTGAAGATTTAAGGTATGCTGATCCTATAAGTGGAGTAATACAAAATGCTTCTACTGGTGGTGGCCCTGTTCTTGCTTCAGATTTAACACTTGATGGTGGACTATATGACGGTAAGCATTTCAGAGTATCTCACTTTAATCATGGTATGCATGCCACTAATAATAAATTAAAAGTATTTGATGTTGCACCTAATGCCGAAATATCCTTACTTTCACTTGCTATTGATGTGAGTGCATCATCTATTAGTGTTGGATCTACTGTTGGATTCTCTACTTTTGAAGGAGCACCTATTGGTGTTGGAAGCACTGGTTATGCAAGAATTGGTGATGAAATTATTGGTTACAGATCAGTCGGAAATGGATCATTAGATGATATAATTCGTGGTGTAGATAATACAACCATAACTCCATACAGTGCTGGTGAACCAATAGAAAAATATGAGTTAAATGGTGTTTCTTTAAGAAGAATTAATAACTTTACTCATCAAATTTCTCCAATAGATATTGGGTTAAATCATTATTATGTTGGATTTGATACTACAAGTGGTGGTAAAAATAGAAGTATTGATGCAGTTGCTAATCCAGAATTATCATTCATTGAAGATGGTTTTGCTGGTGGAGATTCTGTTAGAGGAACTATGAATATACAGTTTGAGACAATAACTCCTTGTTATGATGTAGTTACACCATCACCTATGACCAGTACTAAAGCATCTATTAGAACTGTAACAGGAACAAGTGTTTCTGGAAATGAAGTTTCATTCCAAGATCAAGGATTCCAACCTGTACAACTTAACACTCCTAATGATTTAACTACTCCAAGAATAGTATGTTCTCAAATAAATGAAACTACTTACTTGGGTAATATTGAAAGAAATAAATCATTTACTACAGGAATAACACTTGAGACTAAGAATCAGAACGTGTCTCCAATAATCTATACCAATGTTGCTTATTCTCAACTTGGAACAAATATGATAGATAAACCTGTTTCAAATTATCCTGAAAATGCAGAGGTTAAAACACATACTGAAGATCCTCATGCTGCAATTTATGTTTCTAGATTGATTAAACTTAATAAATCTGCTGATTCCTTAAAGGTACTTCTTACTGCATATAGAGGAGCAGATGCAGACTTTAGAGTTCTTTATTCATTACAAAGACCTGATTCTATGGAAATATTACAAGAATTTGAATTATTCCCTGGTTATAATAATCTTAAAGATACAACTGGAGATGGTTTAGGTAATCTGGTAATAGATGAGACACTTAATAGTGGTTTACCTGATGCAGAGGTTACACCAAGTTTATATGAGGAATATAAGGAATATGAATTTACAGCAGATAATCTTGGTGAATTTGATGGATATGTGATTAAGATTGTAATGTCTTCTACTAATCAGGCTGAACCAGTTAAGATTAGAGATATTCGTACTATTGCTGTTAAATAATGGAATACGTTAGAGTTGAAAATTACAAAGGTTTATACCGTGACGAAACCACTGGTGCAATTATAAACTGTAATGATGCAGAATATAAATCCAGATTAATTAAAATAAATGCTATGAACACTCAACAATCAGAGATTGATAGATTGAAACGTGAATTAGATGAAATCAAATCTTTACTCAAAGATTTAACTAAGAAGTAGTACTCCTATAAATAGGAAGTAGGGATTCTTTTCGTAAATAGATGGCTGCAGTATATGTCAATAATCTTGTAGTAAATACAGGATCCACATTCCAACAAACTTTTAATTTAGAATCTACTGATAATAATTCAGCATTAGATCTGAGTGGATATACTGTTGCGTCTCAAATGAGAAAATGGGCAGGTGCATCCACAGCAACAGATTTTACTGCTAGTATTCCTGAACCTTCAGCTGGAAAAATTGTAATAGAATTACCTGCTGCAACTACTCTTAGTTTGAGAGAAGGTAGATATGTTTATGATATTCTCATTACAAAAGGGAATGTGACGGAAAGAGTTGTTGAAGGAAATGTGTTAGTGAGAGCAGGAGTAACGAGGATCTAATAATGGCAGATATTAGAGTAAGAGTTGGCCAACAGAATGCTGTAAAAATACTATCCAGTGCGTCTGGTGGTGAGGCTCTTACTGCGATTACAGCACAAAATGTAATCGGTGGTATAGGTTCAATTTCACAATTGGATGTTAATACTGGTATTTCTACATTTGGTGCAGATGTACAATTCAAAAATAGTGTTGGTTTAGCTACAGCATTTTTTGATTCAAGTGAAGGTGCTTTTAAATATAATGCTGGTACTAAATTAAAATTTGGTACTTCATCTACTGCATTAGAAATATTTCATGATGGTAGTCATAGTTATATAAGTGATACTGGTGAAGGTGCATTAAGAATTGGATATGGTGGTACAGCAGAACTGTATCATGGGTCAACAAAAGTATTTGAAACAATCTCCACTGGTGCTACGGTTACTGGAGATCTTTTTGTTGGTGGTGACTTATTCTTGAGTGATGATATCGTTCTTGATAACGTAAACGCACAATCACTAAATATCACAGGTATATCTACAATTAACCTTTTAACAGCAACTCGTGTTCCTTTTGTTGGAACAGGATCTACTTTAAGGGATAGTGCAGGATTTACATTTGATGGTCTAACCGATAGTCTTTCAATTGCTGGTAACCTTTCAGTTGGTGGAACAGTCACTTATGAAGATGTAACAAATGTTGATTCTGTTGGATTAGTTACTGCTGGTAGAGGATTTAGAGCTACTACTGGTGGTTTAATTGTAACTGCTGGTATTGCTACCTTTGGTGCAATAGCAACATTCACACAAGATGCTTATGTGGATGGAACATTAACTGCTGGATTAATAGATGGAGGCTCTTACTGATGGCAAAACCAACAACTAGACAAGAACTTAAGGATTATTGCTATAGGCAGTTGGGTGCTCCTGTTTTAGAAATTAACGTTGATGATGATCAGGCTGATGATCTAATGGATGATGCAATACAATTTTTCAACGAACGTCATTACAATGGTGTTGAAAAAATGTATCTTAAACATGAACTTACTCAAGAAGATATTGATAGAGGAAAGGCAGACGGAACAAGTGGTGTTGGTATAGTTACTACAAGTGTAAACTCTTCAAGTGTAAGTGGATTAGGAACTGTTACTTCAAATTGGTATGAGAATTCAAACTTTATACCTGTTCCAGATTCTGTAATTGGTGTAGAAAAAGTATTTAAGTTTGATAGTAGTACAATATCATCTGGGATGTTTAGTATTAAATATCAATTATTTTTGAACGATTTATATCAATTCAATTCAATTGATTTACTACAATATTCTATGGTAAAGACATACCTAGAAGACATTGATTTTTTATTAACCACAGATAAACAAATTAGATTTAATCAAAGACAAGATAGATTATATTTGGATATTGATTGGGCAGCTGAAGAAGCAGGTCAGTATATTGTATTGGAATGTTATAGAGCATTAGATCCTACAGCATATAGTCAGATATACAATGATCCATGGTTGAAAAAATATTTAACTGCATTATTGAAAAAACAATGGGGACAAAATTTAATTAAATTTAAAGGAGTTAGACTTCCTGGTGGAATTGAATTTAATGGTAGAGAGATATATGAAGATGGACAAAGAGAAATAGATACTCTTCTAGAGAAGATGACTTCCGAATACGAGGTACCACCCCTTGATATGATAGGTTAATATTATGGCATTAAATCCATTTTTCCTTAAAGGTTCTGCAGGAGAACAGAGACTAGTTCAAGATCTTATCAACGAACAGTTGAGGATGTTTGGTGTTGAAATTACATATTTACCCAGAAAAATAGTTAATAGAGATAATATTTTTAGAGAAGTTGAATCGTCAAAATTTGACGATAATTTTTTATTAGAAGCATATGTTAATACCTATGAGGGATATACAGGTGCTGGTGATATAATGACTAAATTTGGTATGAGTTTGAAAGATGAATTGGTAGTAACTATATCGAAAGAAAGATGGGAAGATTTTATTGCACCATTTTTAGTATCAATGAGTTCAACAAGTGATGAGATACTTGTTGAAGGTAGGCCACGTGAAGGAGATTTGATATATTTTCCATTAGGTAAAAGAATTTTTGAAGTTAAGTTTGTAGAGCATGAAAAACCTTTCTACCAATTAGGTAAGGGATATGTTTATGAATTGCAATGTGAACTATACGAACTTAGTGATGACGTTGGTGGATGGAATCAACTTAGTGATGCTACACAGGAAATTGATGAGACACTCGTTAATTATGGTTATATGACTGAGTTACAGTTAATATCTATTGGTTCAACTGCAACATTAAATATTGGTACTTCAAGTGGATATATTAGAAATATATTCCTTAATGAAGATGGATATGGTTATACTACAGCACCTAATGTTGTAATTGATGGGCCTGGGCCAGTCGGTGGAGGTATTACTGCAACTGCGGTAGCTATAACAACATCTGTTTATGGTGTACATTCTGTTAAAGAAATTTTATTAACAAACGCTGGTGCTGGATATACTACACCACCTACAGTTACTATAGTAAGTACAGCAACAACAGCAACTAATGGTATTACCACATATAATGGTGTTGGTGCGGCCGCAACTGCAAACTTAGGCCCTGCTGGTACTGCTGGTATTCAAGTAATAACTACTGGTGTTGGACAAAGTGGTAGTGGTTATGCTGATTCAGCAACTGTATTCATAGATGCACCACCTGTAGGTGTTGGAAATACTATTGCTGTTGCTAGAGCAGTTGTAGATAAATCTGCTAATATGGTTACTCAAATTCTTATCTCTGATGCAGGTGTTGGATATACTTCTCACACAGGTATTGCATCTGTTTCACAACCAGCAACCATAACTGGAATTGGAACTTATCAATTCAATGAGGCTGTTCAAGGATCTATTAGTGGTGCTATAGGTAGAGTTAAGAGTTGGGATAGAGATGAAGTTGTCCTCAAATTGGGAACTACATCAGGAACATTCCAAGCTGGTGAAATTGCTCTTGGAACTACTTCTGGTGCTAGATATAATGTAGATTATATTAAATCCGCAGAATTTGCTGATCAATATGATCAGAGCGATAATATTGAAGCAGAAGCAGATGCTATTATTGACTTTAGTGAAACAAACCCATTTGGACAAGTATAATGTTAGGAACTTATTATTATCACGAAATAATTAGAAAAACCATAATATCTTTTGGTACAGTATTTAATAACCTTGTTATTAAGCACCAAACTCAAGATGGTGCAGATTATAGTGACTTTAAAGTACCATTATCATATGGCCCTGCTCAAAAATTTCTTGCTAGGTTAGAACAACAGGCAGATTTAAACAAACCAGTTGCTACAACATTACCAAGAATGTCATTTGAAATGAATACCATTTCTTATGATCCTACTAGAAAGGCAGGTGTTACACAGTCATTCAAAACTTCTGATGGAACTAATTTGAAAAAGGTTTATATGCCTGTTCCTTATAATATTGGATTTGAATTAAGTATATGGACAAAACTAAATGATGATGCTTTACAGATTGTCGAACAAATACTTCCATACTTCCAACCAGCATTTACACTAACAGTTGATTTAGTAAAATCCATAGGAGAAAAAAGAGATATTCCTTTAGTTTTAGACAATGTTTCTTTCCAAGATGATTATGAAGGAGACTTTAGTACAAGAAGAGCTTTAATATATACATTAAATTTTACCGCAAAAACTTACCTCTTTGGCCCAATCGCAGAGACTTCAGAAGGACTTATCAAAAAAGTTCAAACAGATCTTTATGCAGATACTGATATTCAAAAAGTAAAACGTGAAATGAGGTACACAGTAACACCTAATCCTGCAGATGCAGGCCCTGCTGATGACTTTGGATTTGATGAGAATTGGGAATTCTTAGGTGATGGTAGAACTTATAGTCCAGTTAGGAAAGAGGACATCTAATGAATAACAATTTTGATCCTATAGATGACGCACTCAATACCAGTAGTGAAATTGAGGTTAGTACCGTATCTGAAAATAAACTAACCAAAAATGATGGTAAAACTGAGNTNCTGCATTTTTTATATGAAAATCAAAAAAAATGGG
>FUFK010038378.1_pt1 | contig 49159 bp, 48 predicted proteins | sample 1021851 | NCBI WGS metagenome assembly FUFK01 (sample SAMEA51879418, study PRJEB19060) | metagenome
AACATTCCTCTGCAGGGGCGGTGGCGAATAGGTGGGGGTTAATCATTTGTTAGGCTCCATGCGCCTAGATGTCGGAGCAATGCAGGGGGACAGCTGATGAGCGTGGCAAGGCATGAGGCCGGCGCGGGCGATACGGCAGGCGGTACGACTACACCGGGAACTGTGGCGCGTATCCTGATCGTGGATGATCAGCGGTTTGATCGCATGCGGATCAAACGGCTTTGCGGTGGGCTCGACTTTCCCATCCGAATGACCGAGGCGGAGAGTATCGCCGCCCTAGCCCAGCAGTTGGATGAGGGGGAGTTTGACCTGATCTTACTGGATTACAACCTGCCCGATGGGGACGGGTTGCGCGGGCTGCAGATGATCCGGGCACATCCGCAGAACGGTGCCGCGGCAACCGTGATGGTTACCGGGACGGATCAAACCGAGGTGGCGATCGAGGCGCTGCGCGGCGGGTGTAGCGATTACATCGCAAAGGATGAGCTTTCGCAAAGCACTTTGCGGCGCTCGGCTTTCAACGCCCTGCAAAAGACGGCGCTGCAACTAGGCATTACCACGCAGGAGCAGAAACGCTCTGAGGTTCAGAGTGTTCTGCGGCGCTTTGCCGGGGAATGTGCGCAGGAGATAAAGCCGATGGTCGGCGACGTGATGCGCGACCTGCGCGCGCTCGACCGGTCGAACCCGGCGCTGGTGGAGGAAGATCTGGCAAAGGTCGATTATACCTTCCTGCGCCTGTGGGAGTTTGTAGAGGATCTGGCCAGCTTTCAAGGCAGCGAGCTTGCCGAAGGCGATCTTGCCGATCCGCCAAAACCGACACCGGGTCTGGGTGCCGGATGGGGTGGGGCAGTCGGGTGACGGGGCTGTCTACGGTGAGGCTGTTCGCGCAGGCGTCGTAGGGCGCGCTTGGTGGCGCGTTAGCGGGGCGGGCCCCGCCTGCCTTTTCCGCTCGCGTGGATCGCGCCGAGCATCCCTGATTTTTGCCACTCCTCGCAGCGCCTCCACCCGGCAGACCCCCGCACATCACCGGCCAAACGCATGCATAGCCCTTGCAGGAGCGGCAAAATTGGCCTATACGCGCCCTGTCTAAGGGGCGGTTACAGCTTCGGGCGCGATATAACGGGCAGGGTCGGTACCAACCGGCCCTCTTTTGTTTGCGTTCGGCTGCGGGTTTACCGCTGTGCCTTTGCTTCGGAGTTTCTCCGGCGTGATTTGCACGGTGCCACCACGACGACCAATTGCAACTCCAGACCGGCGGAGACAACCGCGCGGCCAGAAACATTTGATAAGGATACGAAAAGCTACATGACTAAAGCAATGGACGAATTCGAAGCGCTTCTGAACGAAAGCTTCGAAATGGACACGCCCCAAGAGGGCACAGTCGTCAAAGGCAAGGTGATCGCTGTCGAAGCGGGCCAAGCCATCATCGACGTCGGCTACAAAATGGAAGGCCGCGTTGAGCTCAAAGAATTTGCTGATCCCGGCGAATCCCCCAAAATCGAAGTTGGCGACGAAGTCGAAGTTTTCCTTCGCCAAGTCGAAAACGCGCGTGGCGAAGCTGTCATCAGCCGCGAAATGGCCCGCCGTGAGGAAGCCTGGGATCGTCTGGAAAAAGCCTATGCCGCAGAAGAGCGTGTCGAAGGCGCGATCTTTGGCCGTGTCAAAGGTGGCTTCACCGTCGACCTCGGCGGCGCAGTTGCGTTCCTGCCCGGTTCGCAGGTCGATGTCCGCCCCGTGCGCGACGCGGGCCCGCTCATGGGTCTCAAGCAGCCGTTCCAAATCCTCAAGATGGACCGCCGTCGTGGCAACATCGTTGTATCGCGCCGTGCGATCCTCGAAGAGTCCCGCGCCGAACAGCGTGCCGAAGTCATTGGCAACCTGACCGAAGGTCAAACCGTCGATGGTGTGGTCAAGAACATCACCGAATACGGTGCGTTTGTTGACCTTGGCGGCGTTGACGGCCTGTTGCACGTCACCGACATGGCATGGCGCCGCGTGAACCACCCCTCTGAGATCCTGTCGATCGGCGAGACCATCAAGGTCCAGGTCATCAAGATCAACAAAGAGACGCACCGCATCAGCCTCGGCATGAAGCAGCTGCAAGAAGATCCGTGGGATCTGGTTGGCGCGAAATACCCGCTGTCCTCCGTGCACAGCGGTCGTGTGACCAACATCACCGATTACGGCGCATTTGTTGAGCTGGAGCCGGGCGTTGAAGGTCTGGTTCACGTGTCCGAGATGTCTTGGACCAAGAAGAACGTGCACCCCGGCAAGATCGTGTCCACTTCGCAAGAAGTCGAAGTCATGGTTCTGGAAATCGACAGCGCCAAGCGTCGTGTTTCCCTTGGTCTCAAGCAGACCATGCGCAACCCATGGGAAGTGTTCGCTGAAACACACCCCGAGGGCACCGAAGTCGAAGGCGAAGTCAAGAACATCACCGAATTCGGTCTGTTCGTTGGTCTGCCCGGCGACATCGACGGCATGGTTCACCTCTCCGACCTCAGCTGGGACCAGCGCGGCGAAGAAGCGATCCAAGACTACCGCAAAGGTGACGTGGTTCAGGCCGTTGTCTCCGAAGTCGACGTTGAGAAAGAGCGCATCTCGCTCTCAATCAAGAACGTTGGCGGTGACAAGTTCGCCGAAGCCGTTGGCGGCGTGAAGCGCGGCTCGATCGTGACCGTAACCGTGACCTCCATCGAAGAAGGTGGCATCGAAGTCGAATACGAAGGCATGAAGAGCTTCATCCGTCGTTCCGACCTCAGCCGTGACCGTGCCGAACAGCGCCCTGAGCGTTTCTCGGTCGGTGACAAGGTTGACGTGCGCATCACCAATGTCGACGCGAAAGCACACCGTCTGGGCGTCTCCATCAAGGCGCGTGAGATCGCAGAAGAGAAAGAGGCGGTACAGCAGTACGGTTCCTCCGACTCCGGCGCGAGCTTGGGCGACATCCTTGGTGCGGCGCTGAAAGGCGACGACGAGTAAACACATTCCACGTTGAATGTGTGTAGTTAGCGAAGGCCCCGCATGGCGACATGCGAGGCCTTTTTGCCTTCGCGCCCCGCAGTCGAATCGCAAAGCGGGATTAGAAATGTGCGCTCAATCCCTGTGCATCAGGGCCTTCGCGGGCAGTATGCGGCGGAAAAAAGCCGAAATAACAGGGGTTTCGCTGCGAAAAATCTATCGCAGTGCTGGTGGAACACCTTCCCGTGTGGGGCGTTATTTCCTATAGTCGGTTAAGACATCAATAAATTCTCGGGGGACGTGCCATGATCCGGTCGGAACTGATCCAGAAGATCGCTGACGACAATCCGCATCTTTATCAACGTGATGTTGAGCGGATCGTAAACACGGTCTTTGACGAGATCACGGGCGCCATGTCGCGTGGGGACCGGGTTGAACTGCGCGGCTTTGGCGCTTTTTCCGTCAAAAAACGCGATGCCCGCGTAGGGCGCAACCCGCGCACCGGTGAGACAGTGAATGTCGAAGAAAAGCACGTGCCCTTCTTCAAGACCGGCAAGTTACTGCGCGACCGGCTGAACGGGAAAAGCTGATGCGTTACATTCGTTATGCCTGCATCGCGCTGTTCGCGGTGGCGCTGGTTTCCGTTGCCTTGGCGAACCGAAATATCGTGACACTTCAGGTGCTTCCAACCGAGATTTCAGGTTGGTTTGCGGTGAACCCATCCGTGGAACTGCCGCTCTTTATTGTAATCCTTGGCGGGATCATCGTGGGTCTCTTGGTCGGTTTTGTCTGGGAATGGATCCGAGAGCACGGCCACCGGGCCGAACTGGCGCGACAGGCCCGCGAGCGGCGTCGGCTGGAGCGTGAAGTGATCCGCCTTAAGGAAGAGAAGCATCAGGGCAAGGATGAGGTGCTGGCGCTGCTGGACGAAGCAGGCTAAACCCCACCCATGCCCGAGAATGTTAACGTAAAAATTTGCGGTTTGACCGACCCCGCGGATGTGCCCGCCGCCCTTTTGGCGGGCGCACGGACACTGGGCTTCGTCTTTTTCGAAAAATCCCCACGCCATCTGTCGCTTGAGGCCGCAGCCCATATGACGGAAGCGGTGCCAGATGGCATTTGCAAAGTCGCACTGACCGTCAACGCGGATGATGCAGCGCTTGATGCGCTGCTCGCGGCGGTGCCGTTTCTCGACATGCTACAGCTTCACGGCAGCGAAAGCCCCGCGCGGGTGGCCGAGGTCAAGGCCCGCTATGGGCTGCCGGTGATGAAGGCCGTCGGGGTGGCGGACCGCGCTGATTTGGCGGTGCTGAACGACTATGTGACGGTCGCGGATCAGCTTTTGGTCGATGCCAAACCGCCGAAGGACGCGGTTCTGCCCGGTGGGAACGGTTTGGCCTTTGACTGGCGCCTGATCGCAGGGCGGCGCTGGCCGAAGCCTTGGATGCTCGCCGGTGGTTTGAATGCAGACAACGTCGGAGAGGCGATTGCCCTTACCGGGGCGCGGCAGGTCGATGTGTCCTCTAGCGTTGAAAGTGCGCCGGGTGTGAAGGATGCGGAGCGTATTCGCGCCTTTTGCGAAGCGGCACTAAAGTAAGCCCTTTCAGATCAAAAGAAAAAAGGCCCGGTGGCATTGCCCCGGGCCTTTCTTATTCAAGTCGCCGAAGGGCCGGATCAGATCGATTGATCGTAGTCGCCGACGCCCGGCTCGGTTCGGATCACTGCGTCGATATCGGCAAAGATGGCGCGCATTTCGGCTTCGGATTCGGGGCTTTCGCAAACCACGACAAGGTTCGGCGTGTTGGACGAAGCCCGCACGAGGCCCCAGCCGCCGTTGTCGAGCATGACGCGCGCGCCGTTCACGGTGATCACCTCGGCAATCGCGCGGCCGCCGATCTTGTCTCCGGCCTCTGCTTTGGCGACCAGCTTTTCAACCAGTCGGTTGAGGATGTCGTATTTCTCGGTGTCTGCGGCGTAGGGCGACATGGTCGGCGTGGCCCAAGTTTGGGGCAGGGCGCGGCGTAGGTCGGACATGGACATGTCCGGGTTGCGGTCCATCAGCTTGCAGATTTCCACCGCGACGCGCATGCCGCAGTCATAGCCCCGGCCAATCGGCTCGGCCAAGAAATAGTGGCCGGATTTCTCAAAGCCCGCCAGCGCGCCCAGTTCTTTGACGCGGCGCTTCATGTGGCTGTGGCCGGTTTTCCAGTAGTCGGCCTTGGCCCCGTGTTTCTGCAACTCAGGGTCAGAGGCAAAGAGCCCGGTGGATTTCACATCCGCGACGAAGGTGCTGTTGGGGTGAAGTTTCACCAGATCGCGGGCCATGATGACGCCCATTTTGTCGGCAAAGATCTCTTCGCCTTCATCGTCCACCACACCGCAGCGGTCGCCGTCACCGTCGAAACCAAGCGCGAAATCAGCACCGGAAGCGCGGACACTGTCGGCCATGTCATGCAGCATTTCCATGGCTTCGGGGTTCGGGTTGTAATGGGGGAAAGTGTAGTCCAGCGTGTTGTGGCTATCGACAACCTCGACCCCCAGCCGGCGGAACAGTTCAGGCGCGAAGGCCGAGGCGGTGCCGTTGCCAGTGGCGCAGACGACCTTGAGCTTGCGGGTCATCTTGAAATCCCCCACCAGATCGTCGAGGTAGGCTTCGCGCACGCCGTCGACGAACTCATAGGCGCCGCCCGGGCGCTTCTCGCCTCGGCCATTCAGGACGATGTCGCGCAGCTCGCCCATCTCATCGGGGCCGTGGGTCAGGGGGCGCTGGAAGCCCATTTTGACGCCGGTCCAGCCGTTCGGGTTGTGGCTGGCGGTGACCATGGCGACCGCCGGAGCATCAAGGTGGAACTGCGCGAAATAGGCCATGGGGGAAAGGGCGGGGCCGATGTCCTTGACCGTGATCCCGGCCTGCATCAGCCCAAGCATCAGAGCATTTTTGATCGACAGCGAATAGTCGCGATAGTCATTGCCCACGGCGATGACAGGCTCGATCCCGCGCGCGTGCATCTGCGTGCCAAGGCCAAGGCCAAGCGCGGTGATGCCGGGCAGGTTGATGTCGTCGGGATATTTCCAACGCGCGTCATACTCGCGAAAGCCTGTCGGGGTGATCATCGCATCGCGGAGAAATTCCCAAGTGTTCGGGGTCACGGTGGAGGCCGGTTTACTCACGTCAAATACTCGCTTTTTGGGATAAATTTAGAAAGTCAGCGGATGGCTTTTTGCCAGCGCATCGAATTGCATCAGCAGATTGATCAGCCCCGGCATCTGGTCGAGGTAGATCATATTGGGCCCGTCACTGGGGGCGCGGTCGGGGTCTTCGTGGGTTTCCATGAAGATCGCCGCAACGCCGATGGCGGCAGCTGCCCGGGCCATGACCGGGGCAAACTCACGCTGCCCGCCCGAAGAGCCGCCCTTGCCACCCGGCTGCGCGACGGAATGTGTCGCGTCCATCACCACCGGATAGCCGGTTTGGGCCATCTGCGGCAGGCTGCGCATGTCGGCAACCAACGTGTTGTATCCAAAGGTCGTGCCGCGCTCGGTCAAGAGGATATTCTTGTTGCCGGTGCTTTCGATCTTGTCGACGATGTTCTGCATCTCCCAAGGGGCGAGGAACTGGCCCTTCTTGACGTTCACGGCCTTGCCCGTTTCGCCAGCGGCCAGCAGGATATCGGTCTGGCGGCAGAGGAACGCAGGGATCTGTAGCACGTCGACCACTTCGCCAGCTTGGGCGCATTGCGCTTCGTTGTGTACATCCGTCAGCACAGGCACATCATTGGCGCGGGCCACGGATTGCAGGACTTGCAGACCCTTTTCGATGCCCAAACCGCGCTTGCCCGAGAGGGAGGTGCGGTTGGCCTTGTCATAGCTGGCCTTGAAGATGAACTGCGCGCCAGCCGCGTCACAGGCTTCTTTCAGGATGCCTGCGATCATCTGCGCGTGGTCTTCGCTCTCCAACTGGCAGGGGCCAGCGATCACGGTGAGGGGACGGTCGTTGCCGACGGTCAGGTTGCCAATGCGCAGCTGGGTCATGAAGTTACCTGTTCTCTTAGAATGGATGCTGTCAGGGACAACATCAGGTAGATGCCTGCAAAGATAAGGAAAGCCAATATCGTGTTTTCGAACTTGCGGGGGTAGGTTGCCTCGTCCGGGGCCACGGGATTTACGGCCACGGTGAGGTAGCGTACCTGCCGCCCGGCCTCGGTTCGGGCTTGCTCCATTGCGGTTTGCGCGCTTTGCAGCACCATGTCGGCGGCGGCCAGATCGGCCTGCGCAAGCTGCGCCGCGACCGCCTGTTGCGCCAGCGAGTTTTCGCCTTCGTTGGCGGCGGTCATGCGTTCGCGCAGTTTGGTCAGCTGTTCGCGAAGCCGCCGCACATCGCCGCGCGCGCCGTCGACCTTGGCTTGGTTCGGGCGCTGGTTGTCGAGCAGAGCGGCGAGTTCGAGTTCTTTTTCAATCAACAGGGTTTCGTAATTGGTGATCTGGGTCCGGATCGAGGCGATCATCGCTTCGGGATCGACGTTGTTGTCGACCTGCAGTTTGATCAGTGCTTCCTGCGCCGCGCGGCGGTTTGTCTGCGCGGTCTCATAGCCTTCGAGCGCGTCACGCATGCCGTCTTCGCGCTTTTGCTTGCTCAGGTCGTTGACCCGCTCTTCGGCATAGGTGAGCAGGCGTTTCGAGAATTCTTCCGACACCTCTGGATCGGCGGCGATGACCTCCATCCGGATCACGCCTTCGGTCGGGTCATAGCCGATTTTGACGTTCTTTTTATAGGTCTTGTAGGATTCCTCATTGGTGGGGCTTTCCGAAAGCCGCTGGATCGCGTCGATCTGCGGGTCTGCGAAATGCGTGCGAAAGCCTGCGTCTTCGTCAAGGCGCAGCATCGCGTCTTTCGATTGCAGATAGGCCTGCGTGGCGATGCTGTCTGCGCTATTGGCGAATTGCGTGGGCAGTAACCCGCCAAAGGGGCTGGTGCCGCCGCCGCCTTCGTTCTGGATGATCAGAAACTGGCTTTCAGTGGCATACATCGGCGTGGCGATTTTGTAGAAATAATAGCCCGCCGCAAAGGTCGGCAGCATCACAAAGAAAGCGAGCCGCACCATCAGCATAGCCGCTTTACGGCGACGGCGGCGGGTGATGTCGCGCTGAATATCCGAAATCTCGCGCTGGCGGCGCTCTGCGGGGCTCACATCGGTCGAGGGCAGGCCGCGGGGGCCGCGCGGGGTGGTCTGCGGCAGCTGCACCTTTGCGTCGCCGGGCTGCCCACGGGTGGCGGGCAGAGCGTTGCCGCCCTGATCGCCCGATTGCGGCACCACGAGTTCCAGCATGTTGGACCGCTGAAACGGGTCGATCCCCTTGGCGCGCAAAAGGCGCACCGCGTCGAAATCTGAGGTCGGTGCCAGCCCGTGTTTCTGCGCCACGCGGCGCGCCATGCGCAATTGGCGGCCCGTCAGCCCTTCGCGGCGGATCGCGTCGATATCCTGCTCGGCCGACACTTCCTTGGCCGACGACACCTCTCCGCTGCGGGGGCTTTCAGGATCCGAGGTTTTGCCGCTGCGCGCGGCATGTTCCAAGGCTTCCTTGCTGTACGACGGTTCTACCTGCGTTGCATCGGCCACGGCGCGCAGCTTGGCCGTTCTCTCGGCCTTTTCGGCATCGGTCTGCGGTGCCTGCGCTTTCGCTGCACTGCTCGGCGATGCGCCGGAGGCCGCGGGCGGCGGTGCCTTGCGGATGCGGAATTTCCTAGCCTTGGGTTTCGTAGTCATAGAGCTGTTTCGCTTCTTCCAAGGTGTCGAACATATGTAATTTACCATCCAAAAGGACAGCGGCGGAGCGGGCGAACTTTTCAAGCGTATGGGCCTGATGCGAAACGATGATGATCGTCGTGGTTTGCAGCCGTTCTTTCAGAATGTCGCCCGCCTTGCGGTTGAACTCTACGTCTGTCGTGCCGGGCATGCCTTCGTCAATCAGATAGATGTCAAAATCCAGCGCCAGCATCAGCGCGAAAGAGAACCGCGCCCGCATCCCCGCGGAATAGGTGCCAAGCGGTTGGTCGAAATATTCGCCCAAGCCGCACAGCCAGCGGCAAAAACTTTCGACGTAATCCGGGTCGAGCCCATAGAGCCGCGCGATATAGCGGGCGTTTTCCATGGCTGAGACTTTGTTGACGACGCCGCCCATAAAACCCAATGGAAACGAGATGTTACAGCTGCGCCTGATCTCACCATCATCCGGTTTCTCAAGCCCGGCCATCATGTTGATCAGGGTGGTTTTGCCGGTGCCGTTGGGGGCCAGAATGCCCAAGGACTTGCCAAGTTCCACGCGAAAAGACACCCGGTCAAGGATGACCTTGTGCTGCGATCCCGTCCAAAAGGACTTGGACACATTTTCAAATTCCAGCATTCCCTGCTCCGGTTGGTGCTGAGCGCGGCCTCTCGGCGCCTCTTGTATCAGAGGTACCTTAGCCGTTTATTCACCGAATTTGACCACAATATGTCGAAATGCTGGCGGTGGCTGCCGCAAGTCGCCGTGCGGGCAGGGCGCGGACAGGGCTGCGGATGCTCAAACCGCCGTCTGTAGCGCGGTTGCTGGGCAAGCCGCCGGGATGATGTCGGCTTGCTCATCGGCGCGGCACTCGGTGCGCTGGTCAGTGCAGTGTGTGGGTGCTTTCGGTCGGAATCATCTCGCCGATGTAGCTGACGTTCATCAAGGCCGCCTGCGTGCGGTCGCCGTCGATGTTTTGCACGGGGCCCACGGGCACGGCGCTCATCAGGCCAAGCCGGGTCATCCACCGGCTAAAGGTGGCCGGCACGATGCCCAAAACGTGGCTTGCGCCCATGGCATAGGCGGCACCGGCCATTTGGTTCATGAGCATACGTTGCACGGCAATGCGGCGCTGCGCGGGGACCGCGCTGGTCAGGAAAAGGCGGGTCGCTTCCCAAATGTCATCGCGGACGGGCGCTTTGAAAAACAGCACGTCCTGCGGAATGTCCGGCAGCATCCCGAGCTGCGCATCGCGCAGCATGTAGCTGTATTGCGCGCAAGTCGAGGTGGTGGGCATCAGACGCACACCGCCCATGACCTCTCCATACTCGTGCAGAACGATCCAGCGCGCGCGGGGGGTGTCGTATTGGTCAAACTCCATCCCATCAACCTGAGGGAGATCCCATTGCTTGTCATCGATAAAGATTCGGCGTCGGGCCCGGAGGAAATTGACGAATAATTCACCGTGCTGATGCATGTTTAAAAACGACAAAGTTGTGGCGCGCATGTACGGATTGGCCCGGGCGAGGGCCTCTGGGCTGTAGGGATCAGGTTCAGCCGCTTTGGGGCCAAGGAGTTTACGGGGGAAGCGATTATTTTTAATTTCCAACGCTTTAGCGTCTTGTGGCGTCAGTTCGGGAAGAACATCCTGCCAAGATTTCCCACTGAAGCTCCGTCCTTGCAGACTCATGTTTGACCTCGAAAATTCGCTGTAAAAATAACTCTTATCAAGAGGCTAACCTCTAGTTGCATGAAATGGCCATACTTATGTCCCATTTCCGGGTGTAGAAGTGGGGAAGATCGCGTCTAACATGTGCGAAGATGCCGAAATGCAACATGTTAAGGGCGTTTGTCGGCAGAATGCTGACATTCGAGCAGCCGACCGAAGAAAACGAGAGCGATGTCGCAGGAAAAAGTAACATACGGGCCGATTCATACGCCGCATCTCGCTGACGCGACTAAGGTGCAGCAGATGCGGGATTATTCCCAAGTCGGCGTTAACCTGTTCTGGCAGCGGCAAATGATTTTTGCGGCGGCCATTTGCCTGTCCGCTTTCTACTACGAACTTTGGCTGTCGATCACGACGTTGATCTTTATCGCGATTTCCGAGACCTTTGACTACCTTCTCTTCTTGCGCATCACCCGGTGGCGCGGGCGCAGCCCCCGTTTGGCGCGGTTGTTCATGAACCGCATCTACCTCGGGACGGTGCTAAGCGCCGGGGTGATCAGCTATTTCGCGCTTGGGATTGCGCTTCAGCAGGGGGCGACGACCCATTTTCTGCCGCTGTTCTTCCTATTCGCGGCAGCGCTTTTTGCGTCGATGAACAACCATCATATCCTGCCAGTGTTGATGCTGCGGCTTGCGATCTATGGGGCGACATTCCTGTTCATTCCAATCTGGGACATCGTCCGCACCGGAGCGAGCATAGAGTCCGAGCTCTGGACCCAGTTGTTCACCGTGGTCTTCGTGCTTTATTTCATCGTCGATTGCTCGCGTATCTTCATGAAAATGTACCGCACCAACCTGCGCCAGTTGGAAGAGTTGAAAGCAGAGCATGAGAANACCAAGATCGCGTTTAAGGTAAAAACCGAATTCGTTTCGACCATTAGCCACGAGCTGCGCACGCCGATGACATCGATCAAAGGGTCGCTCGATATGGCCTGCGCCGGGGTTCTGGGTGAAATGACCCCTCAGATGGAGAAGGTCTTGAAGATCGCGCAGCGCAATTCGGCGCGGCTCACGTCGATCATTAACGAGATTCTCGACCTGCAAAAGTTCGAGGCGGGCAAGGTGAGCTTTGATATCGAACCGCTTGAAGTGCAAACGATTATCGAAGACGCGATTGAGCTTAATCAGGCCTTTGCAGGCAACTTGGGCGTGACGCTGCGCTATGCCAAGCCTTCGGATGCGGCGGGAATTGCCACCGATGAAAAACGCCTGCAGCAGGTGATGTCCAACCTTCTGTCCAATGCGGCCAAATTCTCGCCCGCGGGGTCGACGGTGAAGGTCACCTCCGTCAAGCACGAGGATAAGGTGCGGATCAGCGTGATTGATGAGGGGATCGGCCTTGCGGAATCCAAGCGGGAGAAGGTCTTTGACGAATTCTCGCAGATCGACTCGTCTGACCAGCGCGCCGTGGGTGGCACCGGTCTGGGCATGAACATCTCCAAGCGGATCATCGAAGCCTTGGGCGGTCAGATCGACTACTTCAAAAACGCGGGCCCCGGCACGACGTTCTATATCGATATGCCGTTGGGCAATGGGTCCGGGCGCGAGTTGGCGCATGGGATACATGTCAAAGATATGGTCAACGGGGACGGGCCGATCGGCGATGAAGAACCCCAGAAACCCTCCGGGGATCGGGCCGCGGCCTAGGTTCGCGGCGGCCCGGCCCGTCTTTAGTGACCGATGACCTTCGCTTCCGCGCAGCACTGCTGTGCGTTTTCCATTTCCAGCGTGCTGTGGTGCAGGTGGTAGCGTTCTGCCAGCGCCGCTTTGATCTGGTCCCGAATCCCGGCAGGCGTAGCTTGGGTTTCTGCCGTCAGCACCACATGGGCATCCACCGCCGCGGCATGTTCATCCATCATCCAAAGATGAAGATGGTGAACAGAGGCGACGCCGGGAATGTCTTTGATCGTGGCGATCACCGCATGGGCATCGATGTCAGGCGGGCTGCCCAGCATCAGGATACGCACAACGCCCGGCATTTCGGTGAAGGATTGCCAGAGGATATAGCCCGCGATGAGCAAGGTGGCTGCCGGATCAACCCAATGCCAGCCAAAGAGAATCACGGCGCTGCCAGCCACGATCACGGCGACTGAGCCGAGCGCATCGGCCAGATTGTGCAAAAAGGCGGCCCGGATGTTCACGCTGGACTTCGACAGGCGGTAGGTCAGCGCCGCCGTGCCCAGGTCGACCAGCAGCGCGATGCCTGCGACTATGACAATGATCCACCCGGCGACGGGGGAGGGATCATAGAACCGCAGCACAGCTTCGTAGACAAGATAGAGACCGATCACGATCAGGGTCGTGTAATTGACCAATGCGGCCACCGCCTCAATCCTGCCATAGCCAAAGGTCATTTGCGCATCTGCCGGGCGGCGAGCGATCTTGCGCGCGGCAAAGGCGATGATCAACGCTATGGCATCGCTGAAATTATGCAGGGCATCAGCAATGAGCGACAGGCTGCCCGCCACGATCCCGCCGATGACTTGGGCCACCGTCAGGACGATGTTGATCCCGACCGCGGCGGCGACCTTGCCGTCGCCGCTTTCGGGATCAACGTGGTGATGATGTCCGTGCCCCATTATGCCACCCATTGCCAAGCCATGCCCGCGAAGATGGCGCCAACAAAGGCAAAGGCAAGGTAGGCGGCAAAGACATGCGGTTTGACCAGCGCCCAGACTGCGATGGCCGCCGGAATGCAGCTTACCCCGCCTGCGATGACAAAGGACATGGCCGCGCCTTGGGTCATGCCTTGGGCCAGCAGCGCGTCGATCAGGGGCACGGCGGCATAGCCGTTGAGGTAGGCCGGAGCCCCCACCAAAGCGCCGAGGATGATCGGCATGACTCCGGTGCCGCCCAAGATATTGGCGATCCATTCTGCGGGCACGTAGGTCAGCATCAAGGCTTCGACCACATAGGCGAGCGTAAGCCATTTCACGAGGAAAACCGCGTTGGTCAGCGCCGTGTCGCTAAAGCTCGCGCGGCGCTCGGGCTCTTGCCAGAACTTCCAAACCGGCGCGCCGGAGAAGGGTTTGGCCGAAGAACAGCAGCTGCTTTTCGCGGGCTGGGCGCGCAGCGGATCATTAAAGAGCGGGGTCCGCGATAGAGCCAATACGGTGAAGCCGCCGACCATGCCAACGCCGAGTGCTGCGATGGTTTTCGCCACGGCGAAATCGAACCCCAGCGTGCCGGAGGTGATCGCGAACATGGCCGGATCCATCAAGGGGGAGGCAAGCCAGAAGGCCATAACCGCACCCAGCGGGGCGCCAACGGCGAGCAGGGCAGCGATAAAGGGGATCACCTCGCAGCTGCAAAAGGGCGACAGTCCGCCAAGGGCGGCGGCCATGACCACCATCCGGGCCGGATTGCCCTCAAATGCGCGGGCGAGCAGGCTCTCGGCGCCGCTGGCTTTGAGGTAGGCCACGGCCAGCACGGCGAAGGCGATGAACGGGGCGGTGCCCAAAAGCGCTTCGGCGGTGAAGATAACGGTCGGCACGATTTGCGGGGGATCCAGCAGGGCGATGAGGGCAAGAAGAGCCAAGGTGATGCCCCAAGCGCCTTTCAAAAACGCCAGTCGATGGAGCACGGGAGGGGATTGCGTGGTTTCAGCCATGATCACGCTCCGTACATGCGTTGATTGCGTCTGCGCAGCATTCGGTGAGCAGGAAATTCGCCAGCGCCCGCACTTCTTCATAGGCGACGGCGGCGCAAATTGTGCTGCGGCCTTGTTTTTCCTGTTTCACCAGTCCGGCAGAGGCCAAGAGTTTCAGGTGATGTGTCAGGGTCGAGCCGGTCACCCCGGTGCGTTCGCCCAGCGTGCCGATGCTCAACCCCGCTGATCCGGCGCGCACCAGCGTGCGCAGCACCAACAGGCGTTGTTCTGATCCAAGCGCGGCAAAGCTGCTGGCGGCGAGGGTGAGGGCGGGGGTTGCGGGTTCATGTTTCATGATTCTAGAAATATCGAAATGTAAGCTTAACGCAAGCTTTATTTCGATATTTGTCGAAGTGATCTGCTGCGGCCCTTTATCTTTCGGCCCTACCGCTTATCTCCTCCTCATGAAGGATATCCGAGATGATCTGGCGGCCTGTCGCCTTTGTGCCGAGCGTTTTGCCGTGACGGCGACCCAGCATCGCCCACGGCCCATCGTCTGGTTCAAACCCGGCGCGCGGCTGCTTATTGCCAGCCAAGCGCCCGGCAAACGGGTGCATGAGGCGGGAAAGCCGTTTTGGGACATGTCCGGCACCCGTCTGCGCGACTGGTTGGGCTTGGACGAGGCGACATTCTATGATCGCGACCGTGTTGCCATCGTGCCGATGGGCTTTTGCTTTCCCGGCTATGACGCCAAGGGCAGTGACCTGCCGCCGCCGCGTATCTGTGCCCAAACTTGGCGCAAGCCCGTGCTCGAGATGCTGCCCGACCTGCGTCTGACGGTGCTGATCGGGGCCTATGCGATGAAGTATCACCTGCCCGGATTCCGCAATGTGACCGAGGCCGTGGCGGGGTGGCGCGATCATCCGCCGGGGGTCTTTGCCTTGCCTCATCCGTCGTGGCGCAATACCGGATGGTTGAACAAGAATCCCTGGTTCGCGGAAGAGGTCCTCCCCCGTCTGCGCGCCGCCGTGTCCGAGGTGATGAATGACCGAGCCCCAAACTGACCCCAAGACAGCCCGGCTGATTGAGCCGACCCCGCTGGACCAAGCCCATGCCGCGATGATGGCCGCCCCCGAGGATGACGCCGCCCGCCTGCGCTTTTACGAGCGTATCGCCGATGTTGAGCTTTTCATGTTGTTAGAGGATGAGCCGCAGGGCGATCAGATCAGCCCGGTGCTGCTCGACGATAGCTATGTCATGGTTTTCGACCGCGCCGCGCGGCTGTCGGCCCATGTGGGGGAGGCGTCTCCCTATGTGGCGCTTTCGGGCCGGGCGATTGCCGCGATGTTGGAGGGCCAGCCGCTTGGCATGGCGGTGAACATCGGCGTGGCCCCGTCGGAGATCCTCTTGCCTGCCGAGGCGATGGACTGGCTGCGCAGCACCTTGGCCCATGCGCCGGGCGAGGTGGAGGCAGGCATCGACCGCGTGTTCCCGCCGCAGGGCTTGCCTGAGACGCTGATCGCCGCGATTGATGCGAAATTGGCGACGGCCACCGGCATGGCGGCAGGCGCGTTCCTCGTTGGGGTTGAATATACGGGCGGCGGGCGCGGGCATTTGCTGGCCTTCGTCGGGGCGATCCCCCGCGCGCAGGATGCGCTTGTGCGGGCGGCGTCCGAGGCGTTGACCTTTTCGGGCATTGAGGCAGGGGCGATGGACGTGGGCTTTTTCGGCCCCAATGATGCGGTGGTGGAGAAACTTGCCCGCGTTGGTCTGCGCTTTGACNTGCCNCAAATGGAGCCTTTGCAGAACACGCCCCGGATGGCCCCCGGCAGTGATCCGGCAAAGCCTCCGAAACTGCGCTGATTGTGCCTTGAGGCAAAGAAAAAGCGGGCAGGGCAATCACACCCACCCGCCTTTTTCATTCCATCGCGCCGGTCTTAGCGGCGGCGGTCGCGCCGGGCGCTCATGGGTTGGAAGGCGACGCCGACGTGGGCCTCGCAATAGGGTTTGCCCTGTTGCACGGGTAGGCCACAGAACCAGAAGTCATCGGTCGCGGGGTCGCCGACGGGCCATTTACAGGTCCGCTCGGTCAGTTCCATCAGGCCGATCTTCTTGGCCTTCTTCTCGACTTCGCTGACCTTGGCGAGCGCCTCTGGGCTGATCTCATTGGCCGAAGGCTGCGGCGGCAGCGGTTGGCCTGCGGGGATGATCTGTTTGCGCGCGGGCAGGTTGGGCTTGGGCGCCGGGGCTGCGGCGGGCTCTTCGGCTTCGGGCGCAGGGGCGGCTTCGGCCTCGGGTTCCGCTGCTGGCTTGGTGGTGGGCTTTGGCTTGGCCTCGGCTTTGGGCGCTGCGGGCTTGGCCTTGGGCTCTGGCTTGGCGGCCGCTGCGGCGGCGGGTGCCCCGGCGGTGCGGTTCGACAGGCCCAGACGGTGCACCTTGCCAATCACGGCATTGCGCGTCACCCCGCCCAGTTCTTTTGCGATCTGGCTGGCGGACTGGCCTTCGCCCCACATCTTTTTAAGTGTCTCTACGCGCTCATCAGTCCAGGACATACGGGGTTCCCCAGTTAAAAAGCGGCCCCATAGCCCGGACCGCTTTGTCAGTGTATCGGCCCCCATTTTATCTTCTGGGGCCGCAGGTGCAAGCGCCGATGCCCCTTGAGGGCGGCGCGCTGCGATTGGGGCTTTACGTGGGGGATGAAGGGCGGCTATGCAAGGCCCATGATCAAATGTGCCACATATTCCATCCGACGACGCTTCGTTCGATAAACATGGCGCCCTTTAGGGGGCGGCGTGATGGCCTGATCTCGCAGCAGACATGCTGCACCCTTTCAAAAACAACCAAATCCCATTGACCCTGCGCCAGCCCCATGCCCTTTTACCGGCGTGACGCGGCCCTCTTTCAAGGACAAACAGATGATCCCTTCCGTTCTGCCAACCTACAATCGCGCCCCTTTGACCTTTGTCAAAGGCGAAGGCACATGGCTGATCGAGGCGGATGGGCGACGTTTTCTCGACCTTGGCGCGGGGATCGCGGTGAACGCGCTCGGCCATGCGCATCCAGCGCTGGTGAAGGCGCTGACGGATCAGGCCCAAGCGCTGTGGCACACGTCAAACCTTTACCACATCCCGCAGCAAGAGGCGCTGGCTGACCGGCTGGTGGCCGAGACTTTTGCCGACACGGCATTTTTCTGCAATTCAGGGACCGAGGCTTGCGAGTTGGCCGTGAAGATGGCGCGCAAATATTTCTATGAAGCAGGCCAGCCCGAGCGGGTTGAGATCATCACTTTCAGCGGGTCGTTCCACGGCCGTTCATCTGCCGGGATTGCCGCGGCGGGGTCTGAGAAAATGACCAAAGGTTTCGGCCCGCTGCTGCCGGGATTCGTGCATCTCGATCTTGGTGACAGTGACGCGCTGGAGGCCGCCATCACCGATAAAACCGCCGCCATCATGGTGGAGCCGGTTCAGGGCGAAGGCGGCATCCGCGCCGTGCCAGATGCCGAGTTGCAGCAGATGCGCGCGCTTTGTGACCAACATGGGCTGTTGCTGATTATGGACGAGGTGCAATGCGGCGTTGGCCGGACCGGACGGCTCTTTGCCCATGAATGGGCCGGGGTGACACCCGACATCATGATGGTTGCCAAGGGCATCGGCGGGGGCTTTCCGCTGGGCGCGGTGCTGGCAACGGAAAAGGCCGCCTCGGGCATGACCGCTGGCACCCATGGGTCGACCTATGGCGGCAACCCGCTGGGCTGTGCCGTGGGCTGCGCCGTGCTGGATGTGGTCGCCGACGCGGGCTTTCTGGCAGAAGTGAACCGCAAAGCGGGGCTGATGCGTCAGCGCCTTGAGGGGCTGGTGGCCGAGCATCCGGGTGTCTTTGAAGAGGTCCGTGGCGCGGGGCTGATGCTGGGGCTGAAATGCAAAGTGGCGAACGCGGATGTGGTCGCTGCGGGCTATGCCAATGAGTTGATCACCGTACCCGCCGCGGACAATGTGATCCGCCTTCTGCCGCCGCTGACCATTTCCGACGATGAGATCGCCGAGGCCGTAACCCGCCTTGACGCCATCGCGCGCGCGCTGACCCCGGCCTGAACGCCATTCACCTAAAATATTCCTCGGGCACCGGAGGCCGTGGCCTTAGACCCGCAAGACAGAGACGACAGATGAACCATTTTCTTGATATCCACCAAACCGACCCCGCCGATTTGCGGCAGATCATCGACAACGCCGCCGCCATGAAGGCCGCGCGCCAAGGCCGCCCGCGCGGCGCGCCGGATGAAGATCAGCCGCTGAAAGACCACATGGTTGCGCTGATCTTTGAAAAACCTTCGACCCGGACGCGCGTGTCTTTCGACGTGGGCGTGCGTCAGATGGGCGGGCAGACCATGGTCCTTTCGGGGGCGGACATGCAACTGGGCCATGGTGAGACCATCGCCGACACCGCCCGCGTGCTGTCGCGCTATGTCGACATGATCATGATCCGCACCTTCGAAGAGCAGACCCTGCTTGATATGGCCGAACATGCTACCGTGCCGGTGATCAACGGGCTGACCAACCGCACGCACCCCTGCCAGATCATGGCCGACATCCAGACGTTTGAGGAACACCGCGGCCCGATCAAGGGGCGAAAGGTGGTCTGGTCGGGCGACGGCAACAATGTCTTTGCCAGCTTTGCCCATGCGGCGAAACAGTTCGACTTTGATCTCGTCTTTACCGGCCCCGAGCCGCTGGACCCTGAAGCGGCGCTCGACGGGCTTTATACCGTCGAACGCAATCCGCAAAAGGCTGTCGAGGGCGCCGATCTGGTGGTGACCGACACATGGGTCAGCATGCATGATCCGCAATCGGCCCGCGAACGGCGGCACAACCAGCTGCGTGGCTATCAGGTGAACGACGCGCTGATGGCGCTGGCGAAACCTGACGCGCTCTTCATGCATTGCCTGCCTGCGCACCGCGATGATGAGGCGACAAGCTCGGTCATGGATGGCCCGCATTCGGTGATCTTTGATGAGGCCGAAAACCGTCTGCACGCCCAAAAAGCCGTCATGCGCTGGTGTCTGGGGGCATGAGCGACGGCCCCCGCATCGTTGTCGCGGGCGCGGGGGCGATCGGTTGTTTCATCGGCGGGTTGCTGGCCGGGGCGGGGCATTCCGTAACCCTGCTGGCCCGGCCTCGTATTCAGGCCGAGATCCGCACCCACGGGCTGACGTTGACCGATTTTGGCGGCATGGCCCGCTACCTCTCGGCGGATGATCTGACCCTTGCGGGTGATGAGACCTGCCTGCGCGATGCCGATATCGTGCTGGTCACGGTTAAATCGCGCGACACCGAAAACATCGCCCGGCAGATCGCCCGCCACAGCGCGCAGGGCGTGCAGGTTATCAGCCTGCAAAACGGCATGGGCAACCGCGCGGCCTTGGCCCAGCACTTGCCGCAGCATGATCTGCGCGCCGGGCTGGTGCCCTTCAACGTCGTGGCCATGGGACAGGGGTGCTACCACCGGGCAAGCTCGGGCGATCTGGTGATCGAGGGCGGACCGGCGGATCTGGCGATCCGGCTGTCGCTGCCGGATCTGAAGGTGGTGGAACACGCGGATATCACGGCCCTGCAATGGGGTAAGTTCCTGATGAACCTCAACAACGCGCTGAACGCGCTAAGCGGTCTGCCGTTGCAAGCGCAGTTGCAGGATCGGGCGTGGCGGCGGCTGATGGCCGATCAATGGGCCGAGGCGCTTGCCATTCTGCGGGCAGAGAAGATCCGCCCCGCTATGACCACGCCAATCCCGGCGCGTCTGGTCCCGGCGCTGTTGCGCCTGCCGACACCGCTGTTCACACGCATCGCCTTGGCCATGTTGCAGATTGATCCGCAGGCGCGGACCTCCATGGCGCAAGACCTTGCCGCGCGCCGCCCGACCGAGATCGACGCGTTGCAAGGCGAGGTGCAGCGCCGCGGGCAGGCGCTTGGCCGGGCGACACCGGTAACGGATATGGTCTTGCGTGTGATGGGCTGGGCAGAGCTTGCAGGCGAGGGGCTGCCGCATTTGCCGGTCACCGCCTTGCGGGCCGAGATGGCAGCAGGGCAGGACCAGCGGAAAGGGTGAGGCGCGGACGCGCCTGACCTCAGTTCACGAGGGTGTTGAGCACCCAAAAGACCATGGCAGAGAGCAGGGCCGCGGCGGGCACGGTAATTACCCAAGCCGCGACGATGGTCATGAAATGCGACCGGCGCACCAGCTTGCGGCGGCGGCGCTCTTCCTTGGCGATGCGTTTCACTTCGCTGGTTTGGCCGCCGATCCGGCGCAGGCGCCGCTCCATATGCCATTCACGGTAGAACCCCACGCCAAAGACCCCGCCCACAGCGATATGGGTGGAGGACACAGGCAGGCCCAGCCAGCTTGCCACGATCACGGTGATCGCCGCCGAAAGGGCCACGCAATAGGCGCGCATCGGGTTCAGCTTGGTGATCTGGCTGCCGACCATGCGGATCAGTTTCGGCCCAAAAAGGAACAGACCAAAGGAGATGCCGAAGGCGCCGATGATCATGACCCATGTCGGGATGCTGACCTTATCCTCAAAGCCACCGAACTCTGTCGCATGCACGATCGCCGCCAGCGGCCCCACCGCATTGGCCACGTCATTGGCCCCATGCGCAAAGCTGAGAAGGGCGGCAGACAGCACCAGCGGCAGGCCAAAAAGCGTTTTGACCGAGCGGTTGCGGTTCTCCATCCCCTCGGACGCGCGGCGGATCAACGGGGCGGAGATGGCATAGACCACCAGCCCCGTCACCAGCCCGATGATCAAGGCCATGGGCATCTCGATACTGATGATTTTCTTGAGGCCCTTCAGCGCCAAATAGGCCGCAAAGACCCCGGCCATCAGACCCACAAGCACCGGCACCCATGTGCGTGCGGCGGCGATTTTATCGTCTTGGTACAGGATCCGTGCCTTGATGAACGCAAGGAACATCGCCGCCACGGCACCACCCAGCACGGGAGAGATCACCCAGCTTGCGGCGATCATGCTCATCGAGCTCCAGTTGACCGCGCCAAGGCCCGCAGCTGCGATGCCCGCGCCCATGACACCGCCCACGACCGAATGGGTCGTCGACACCGGCGCGCCGACCCATGTGGCAAGGTTTACCCAAAGCGCGGAAGACACCAGCGCTGCCATCATCGCCCAGACAAAGATGCGCGTGTCGGCCACGCTGGCCGGGTCGATGATGCCCTTGGAGATGGTCGAGACAACATCGCCCCCCGCCAGCAAGGCACCGGCGGATTCGCACAAGGCCGCAATCACGATCGCCCCGCCCATGGTCAGCGCATTGGCCCCCACAGCGGGGCCCATGTTGTTGGCCACGTCGTTCGCGCCGATGTTCACCGCCATATAAGCGCCGAAGATCGCCGCCGCGATCACGACAAAGCTAGAGGGCTGATGCCCGAAGAAGACCGCCGCAACAGCACCTGCCACCACGATAAAGGCCAGCGCAATGCCCGGCGCCACGAGGGGGCGGGCGACATAGGTCGCGGCCAGTTCGACTTGCGAAATGCGGTTGAGGTCCTTGTCCAGCGTCTTCCACTGGCTGCCCTGCGGTTCCGTTGCCATTCCTGTATGATCTCCCAACGATCCTAACGTTCAGCGGGGGGTGACATAAGGCTATCGAGGGCGCAAGTCACCCTGTCACAAAATTGTAACATTCGGCGGGGGCGGCATTGGGGTGGGAGAAGGGCAATGGGGCACCGAGCAAAGGCCCGGTGCCGCTAGACTTTAGTGAAAGGCAGATAAGATTGCTTTAAGATCAGGCTCATCCACCAGTTCCGCCGCCTCTTGGGGCGTGAACCACGCGCGTTTGCGCATGCCTGCTTCGGGGTATTCCTCGCTTAAATCGCGCACGCGAGTGAGGTAGACCTGTGTGGTCACGGGCACGGTCAAGCCTTCGCCGAGACCCTTGTCATAGTCGAAAATGCCCATCGGATCGGATTCGATGTCGGCTTTTGTCACCCCGGCCTCTTCCCACGCTTCTTGCAAGGCGGCTCCGGCACCGTCCAACCCGTCGATCGGCCATCCTTTGGGCAAAATCCAGCGGCCTGTGTCACGGCTGGTGATCAGCAGCACCTTTTTGCCTGCCTCGGTGTCGCGGTAGCAAAGGGCCGCAACCTGCACGCGGCGGGGACGTTTGAAAATAGGAAGGACCATATCCTCCCAAGCGCGTCTAAATACTTGTGTCATTACAGAACTATGCCTCGGTCGGGTGTTTTTCTTGTTATCCCCGCATTATATAGTGTTCCCGAACGCAAATCAAACTGCGGCGCGCCGGATCGGCGGGCTTGCAGTATGACCGGCTAGAAATGAGGCATGATCGTTATGGCAACTGGCACGCAGGCGGACGGGGGCGCGGCACGGGGGGCAGGCGCCGATATCGGGGTATACGGGCTAGGCACCATGGGCTCTGCTCTGGCGCTGAACTTGGCCGACAACGGCTTTACCGTGGCGGTGAGCAATCGTGAGGCAGAGTGGATCGCGCCTTTCCTTGACGAAGCCGGCCCGCTGGCCGAGCGCCTGATCGGGACCGAGCGGCTGGAAGATTTCGTCGCCGCCATCGCCCGCCCGCGCAGCATCTTGTTCATGATCCCCTCTGGCGCACCGGTCGATGCGATGATCGAGACGATCAAACCGCTGCTGGATGAGGGCGACACCTTGATCGACGGCGGCAACGCCGATTTCCACGACACCCGCCGCCGCAGTGCCGCATTGGACGGCACCGGTCTGCATTTCGTCGGCATGGGCGTGTCGGGCGGAGAGGCCGGGGCGCGCAATGGCCCGTCGATGATGGTGGGCGGCAGCGAACATTCGTGGACCCAGTTCAAACCGATGGCCGAGACGATTGCCGCCCATTTCGAAGGCTCCCCCTGCGTGGCGCATCTGGGCCCCGACGGGGCTGGGCATTTCGTCAAGACGGTGCATAACGGTATCGAATATGCCGACATGCAGATGATCGCCGAAGTCTACGGCCTGCTGCGGGATGCAGGCGGGCAGGGCGCGGTGGAGATCGGCAACCTTTTCGCCGACTGGCGCAAGGGTCCGCTGAACTCCTATCTGATCGAAGTGTCGGCAGCCGCGCTTTTGTCGGTCGATGCCCAAAGCGGCACGCCGATGGTCGACGTGATCCGAGATCAGGCGGGGCAAAAGGGCACTGGGCGCTGGACCTTGATCGAAGCGCTCAAGATGGGGCAATCGGCCAATACCATCGAAGCCGCCGTCGGCGCGCGTGGTTGGTCGAGCGAAAAGGCCGTGCGCGAGATGGCCGAACCGCTGCTGCCAGAGGGCGTGCAAGACGCGCCACTGCCTGAGGTGGACGATCTGGAGATGGCGCTTTTGGCCGGGCGGATCATCGGCCACGCGCAGGGCTTTCGCATCCTTTCGGCGGCGTCGGAGGAGTTCGACTGGTCCCTCGACATGGCGCGGATTTCCGAGATTTGGCGGGCGGGCTGCATCATCCGCTCGGCGCTGTTGGACGAGTTTGCCGACGCCTTCCGGGGTGAGTTGCCGGGCGGGCATCTGATCCTTGCCCCCGCCATGCGCAAACGGCTGGAAGAGAGCGTTCCCGCGTTGCGGCGTGTGGTGGCGGCGGGCGCGCTGCTCGGCGTGGCGCTGCCTGCGCTGTCGGCGGCGCTCGCGTGGTATGATAGCATGCGCCGGGCGCGCGGCACGGCCAATATGATCCAAGCTCAGCGCGATTTCTTCGGCGCGCATGGGTTCGAGCGGATAAGCGAAGAGGGCAAATTCCACGGGACGTGGACGCCTCTGCCGTAAGGGTGCTTGCGGGTCCGGAATCAGGCCGAAGGCGCCGGACCATCGCCTGCACGCCCGGTCGGGGAGGCGATTTAGCAACGGGCGGAACACGACGAAAAGCCCACCCATGGTTGCGCCATAAAGTGGCATGAAATGAGCGTAGCATCGCCACCCCGCGGGGAGGCGATGGACCTCGTTAGGCTTTGGCAAACGGGTCCACCGGATAGCTCACATGCGCCAGATAAAGCCCCTGCGGCGGGCAGACCGGCCCACAGGCCGCACGGTCCTTTGCCGCAAGCGCCGTCCCCATATCCGCCACGCTCCAAGAGCCCGCGCCGACACGCTCTAGCGAGCCGACGAAGCTGCGCACCTGATTGTGCAGGAAAGACCGCGCGCGCACGTCGAAATGATATTCCGTCCCGGCCATGGTCTCGACCTGAGAGACCTGCAAGCGGTCCAGCGTTTTCACCGGGCTTTCCGCCTGACAGACGGTTGAGCGGAAGGTGGTGAAATCATGTTTACCCACCAAGAGAACCGCCGCCGCCTGCATCGCCTCTACATCCAAGCCATGTTTGATCTGCCAAACCAGCCCCGCCTGATGCACCGCCGGGGCGCGGCGGCTGAGGATGCGGAAGTGATAGCGCCGCTCAAGCGCCGAGAAACGGGCGTGGAAATCATCGGGGGCCAGTACGCAATCGGTGATTGCAATGGGCTGCGGTTTCAGATGATAATTCAGCGCCTCGCCCAGCCGGAAGGGCCGCCAGTCGCGGGCCATGTCGCAATGGGCGACCTGCGCCAGCCCATGCACGCCGGTATCGGTGCGCCCGGCGGCGGCGATGGTATGCGCGCCCGGCTCCAACTTGGCCAAGGCGGCCTCGATCGCGCCTTGTACCGTGGGCTGGTCAACCTGACGTTGCCACCCATTGAAGGGCGCACCGTGGTATTCGATTTTTAAGGCATATCTGGGCATGAACGGGGCCTTAGCGCGGGCGGGCGCTTCTGGCAATCCCCGGCTGCCGACCCTATGTTAACGGCAAAGACAAAGGGACGGGCGCAGCTTTGGGTATCACAGGCATTGCCGACGGCATTTGGCGGCAGTTTGAGAATGTCACCGACACGGTGGGAGAGACGTTTTTCGAGCCGGTGATCCGGCTTGGGGTCACGGGTCTTGCGCGCTCGGGTAAGACGGTTTTCATCACCTCGCTGGTGGCGAACCTGCTGGACCGGGGGCGGATGCCGGGGCTACTGGCGGCCTCCGAAGGGCGGATAGAGGCGGCGTTTTTGCAGCCACAGCCCGACGATACCGTGCCGCGTTTTGACTATGAGAACCACCTCGCCGCGCTGACCGGCAAGACGCCGCATTGGCCGGAAAGCACGCGGGCGATCTCGGAATTGCGGCTGTCGCTCAAGGTGCGGCCCAATGGGCTGCTGGCGGGGCTGCAAGGGCCACGCACGCTGCATCTGGATATCGTGGATTACCCCGGCGAATGGCTACTTGATCTGGCGCTGATGGATGTCTCCTACGCCGAATGGTCCGCGCAGGTGATTGAGCGTATCGCCTCGCGTGAGGAGGCGGCGAGCTACCGCGCCTTGGCCGAGCAGACCGACCCCCATGCCGAGTTGGAAGAAACCACCGCCCGCAGGCTTGCCGACAGCTTTGCCGATTATCTGCAAACCGCCCGCGCCAATGGCTATTCCGACTGTACGCCGGGGCGGTTTCTGCTGCCCGGTGACCTTGCAGGCTCACCGGTGTTGACCTTCGCGCCGCTGCCGGGCTCCGACGGGGCACCGCGTAAGTCGCTGATCCGCGAGATGGCGCGGCGGTTCGAGGCCTATAAGAAACAGGTCGTGCAGCCCTTCTTCCGGGATCATTTCTCTAGGATCGACAGGCAGGTGGTGCTGGTCGACGCGCTTGGCGCGATCCACCAAGGGCCGCGGGCGGTCGAAGACCTGCGCGGCGCGATGGCCGATATTCTGGGCGCCTTCCGTCCGGGGACAAACAACTTCCTGACCAGCCTGCTGCGCGGCAAGCGGGTTGAGAAAATCCTGTTTGCGGCCACCAAGGCCGACCACTTGCATCACAGCCAGCACCCCCGCTTGAGCGGCATCATGCAGGCGCTGATCCGCGACGCGCGGGACCGGGCGCAATACGCAGGCGCGGGCACGCGGGCGATGGCCATCGCCAGCCTGCGCGCCACGACCGAAGACGTGATGACCCATGGCGGTGAGCCGCTCGACGTGGTGCGCGGCACGCTTTTGAACGACGATGAAACACGCGGGCGGCAGGCGGCATTCTACCCCGGAGAGTTGCCTGAAGACCCGGCGCATTTGCTGACCCCCGCCCGGCAGGGCGCGCAGGAATGGCTGGGGGCGGATTACCAGATCATGCGTTTTGCGCCGGCGGTGTTGGAATTGCGCCCCGGCGACGGCCCGCCCCATATCCGGCTCGACCGCGCGGCGGAGTTTCTGATCGGGGACCGACTATGAGCGAAGTGTTGACACGCCCCACCACTCTGCGTCCCGCGCAGCCCTTGGACGCAGGCGCAGTAGGGGGGATCATGAGCGATTTTGCCCGCGATACTAAATGGTTGCCGCGCATTCATACGGCGGCTGAGGATATCGCCCACGCTGACGCAATGATCGCCCGCGGCTGGGTCACGGTGGCCGAGCAGTCAGGCCGGATCGCCGGATTCGCGGCCTGTGAGGGCGGGGAGTTGGATGCACTTTATGTGTCGCAGGCGGCGCGGGGACGGGGCATCGGATCGGCCTTGTTGCGAAGGTTAAAGACGCGCCATAAGGCACTGACTTGCTGGACATTTCAGGCCAATGCAGAGGCCATCGCTTTCTACCGCCAACATGGGTTTGCCGAAACCGCCCGTGGCGATGGCAGCGCCAATGACGAAGGGCTGCCCGATCTAACATTGCACTGGCAAAGGGAGGCCGCCTGATGGCCCGGGGACCGATCCTGTTCGACCTAGAAGAAGACGCCAAGCCCCAGCCCTCGGTCGCCGACGCGCCAGCCGTGCCGGAGTTGGACGTCGAAGCGCCGCCGCCCAAGGGCCAAGCGATGCAGATCGCGGCACGGCTCGCCGCGCGCAAACCCTCGCGGCTGGTGCGGATGTTCTGGGCGCTGGCCGGGGCGCTGGTGACGGCGCTGGTGTCGATCGCGGCTTGGACCTTCGTGATCGACCTGATGGCGCGCTACCCGCTGCTGGGCTGGGCGATGACGCTGCTGATCGGGGCGTTCTTGCTGGTGCTACTGCTGCTGTCGCTGCGCGAAATGGCGGCCTTTGGGCGTCTGGCGCGGCTGGACGGGCTGCGCCATGACGCGGGCGAGGCGCTGGCACAGGGGGATTTGGCCGCCGCACGCAGCGTGACGGATCGGCTGGAAACGCTTTACAAACACCGTGAAGACACCCGCTGGGGCCGCGACCGGCTGACCGAACTGCGCGGCGATCAATTCGATGCCGAGGCGCTGCTAGGGCTGGCCGAGAGCGAGGTTCTAGCCCCCCTCGACCGCGCCGCCACCCGCGAGGTCGAGGCCGCCGCCCGGCAGGTCGCCGCCGTCACCGCGCTGGTCCCCTTGGCGCTGGCTGATGTGGCCGCGGCGCTCAGCAGCAACCTGCGGATGATCCGCCGCATTGCCGAGATCTATGGCGGGCGTTCGGGCTTTTTCGGCTCGTGGCGGCTGACCCGCGCAGTGCTGTCGCATTTAGTCGCCACCGGGGCCGTGGCGGTGGGCGACGACCTGATTGAGCCGCTTTTGGGGGGCTCCATCGTGGCCAAGCTGAGCCGACGTTTTGGCGAAGGGCTGGTGAATGGCGCGCTGACAGCTCGGGTCGGGGTGGCCGCGATCGAGGTCTGCCGCCCGCTGCCCTTTGCCCGCGAAACACGCCCCGGCGTGCGGGGCATCGTCAAACGCGCGCTGACCGGGGTGTTCGGCAACGGCTAACGGATCAGGCCGCTGCGACCGCCTCCCGCACGGCGCGCAGCGGGTGTTGGATCAGGCCGGGCCAAGGTGAGACCTGCAACCCGGGGGCATAGCCCCACCGCGCGGCCTCCGGCGCCTGTTCCGCCGTCATCTGCGGGACCCCGGTATAGCTTTGATTTCCATCCGCGATGCCTTCGGGCAGCGCCGCTTCGGAAAGGTCGATGAAACGCGCGATCCGGCGCAGGGCGCGGGGGGCGTCGGCGACGATATCCTCGTAGCGCAGCACCATCACCGCATGGAGATAGGGCAGGTCGCCCAACATCTGCGCCTGCGCCCCGATCCAGTGATCGATCAACGCCTGTGGCGGGGCATCGACCCATGCGGCGACGGAGGCCGCGACCGCTTCGGGGTGGCGCAGAACCACGATGAACTGCGACATCGGAAAGAGGTGCTGCATCAACCGCATGCGGGTCAGGTTCACCGGCGATTTCTCAACCCGCCAGCGCAGGTCGGGGGCGAACCACGGCGCCCAGTCCTGCGTCAGGCGGGTCTTTGTCTCCAAAGTGTTGAGCGGGTGGGCCTCGGTCAAATGTTCCTGTGGATTGGTCGCGAAATGCATGGGCCGTCCGGATTGCGCCGTATGGGGGATGGCCCCTTGCAGGTAGACGCCTTCATTCTCGGGCGCTGCCGATCCGGTGATGCCGCCCGCGCCCGGCAGGGCATTGGCCAGCCGATTGACCAACGACGTGCCAGAGCGGTGCAGCCCGCCGATGAACAGATAGCGCGGAGGGGTCTGGGCAGGCATTGGCGGGCTCTGATTGGGGCTGGGCAGGGTACGGTGGCCAGAAGCTAGGACCGCCATGCCCGTCGTCGAGAAATGTTTGCATTAACATTTGTTATCGGAACGGAGGGGGCGCTAGGGGGGTCACCTCTCCATAAGGAGACCCGCTCATGTTCATTTGCCACATTGCCCTCGGGGGCTGCCTCACAGCGCCGTCTGTCAACTATGGCGTGACCGAAGATACCGGCGGTCACATCGCCTATATCTTGGGGGCCGCGCGCGCGCAGGCGGCACGGGGTGATGTGGATGCAGTGCAGATCGTGACCCGTGCTTTCGATGAGCCGGCGCTCGGGGCGGTTCACGCCCAGGCCGAGCAGCAGGTCAGCCGCAGCCTGTCGATCCGGCGGCTTTGGACCGCGCAGCGGGGGTATCTGAGCAAAGAAAACCTCGCCGCGGAAATTCCCGCACTGGTGGATGCTTTTCTAGAGGGTTTGGCGCAGGCGCAGGGGTTGCCGGATGTGATCCACGCGCATTTTGCCGATGCGGCGCAACTGGCACTGGCGGCGCGCGCGCGTTTTGGTATCCCGGTGATCTATACCCCGCATTCGCTGGCGCTGAGTAAATCGGGGTCTGCAGTAGATACCGACCGGGTCGCGGCGGAACGGCGCGCGCTGCTAGAGGCGGATGCGGTGGTGCTGTCTTCGCGCGATGAGGCAGAGGTGCAGGTCGCCGCCTATGGGGCGGATGCGCAGGCGCGGGTGCACCGCGTCTCTCCGGGTGTGTCGCTGCGCCGCCCGGCAGAGGCCGGGGCGGGCCGCGCCTTGCTGGCGGATAGGCTGAGCGATCCCGACCGCCCTACGCTGCTGGCCGTGGCGCGCCCCGTGGCCCGCAAGAACCTTGCAACCTTGGCGCGGGTCTATGCGGACAGCCCTGCGCTACAGGCGCGGGCGAACCTTGTGATCCTCGCAGGGCAGCACGGCGATGCGCTGCAGGCGAATGCAGAGGCCCGCGCGGAACTGACCCGCCTGCGCGAGACGCTGGAGGTGCCAGCGTTGCGGGGCAAGGTGGCATTGCCGCCCAGTCATACGCAGGGCGATGTGGCCGCACTTTATGACCGCGCGGCGCAAACGGGCGGGGTTTTCGTGAACCTCGCGCTGCATGAACCCTTTGGCCTGACCATGTTGGAGGCGGCCTCTCATGGATTGCCGGTGGTGGCGACGCAAGAGGGCGGGCCTGCTGATATCGTGGCGGACCTTGGGCATGGCATCTGCGTCCCGCCCCGCGATGTGGAGGCGATAGAGGCGGCGCTGTTGAAGCTTTTGGACGAGCCTGCATTCTGGGCCGAGGCTGCACAAGCCGGGCGTGCCCATGTCGGGCGCTACGATTGGTCGAAATGGGCCGAAGAGGTGCAACATATCTGCGAGGATGTTTGCAACCCCGCGCCAGTGACGGCGCAAGCGTCGGTCATGCTGGCCAGCGACATCGACAACACGCTGACCGGCTGCGCGCCTTCTGCTGCTTTGTTCAACGCATGGATCGCCCGCGACCGTCCGATGTTTGCCGTGGCCACGGGCCGCAGCCTGCCGGAGGCCCGCCGCATTCTGCGCGATTGGAACCTGCCAAGCCCGCGTGTTTTCATCACTTCTGTCGGCACTGAGGTCTATCTGCCTGATGCGGAAGGGCGGCTTTGTCTGGATGAGCGTTTCGCCCAAAAGCTCGACGCCGGATGGCAGCGCGACCGGGTGGAGCGCGCGCTGAAGGAGTTCGGCTTTAACTGGCAGGCGCGGGTCGAACAGCGGCGCTGGAAGCTCAGCGGTTTCGGCGACATGCGCACCGCGCGCCGGTTGGAACGGCATCTGGCACGGCGCGGTGTGGCGGCGCAGATCGTGGCCTCCCACGGGCGGTTGATCGATGTCTTGCCTTTGGCCGCGGGCAAGGGCCCTGCGGTCTGTGCCGCGGCGCGGCGGTTGGGCATGACAATGGACCGGGTCGTGGTGGCCGGGGACAGTGGCAATGATTTCGATATGTTGCAGGCCGTGGAGGATGGGCCGGGCCGTGGCATCTTGGTCGGCAATGCAATGGACGGGCTGCGCGAACGTCTGAGCGGTAGGCGGCTCTACCATGCCCGCGCGGCCCATGCGGCGGGGGTTTTGGAAGGGCTGGAGACCTTTGGTTTCGCCCTCAACGCGATGGAGCCGCCGGTCAAGATGGTGGCGCAATGACCCGGCCCATCGGTTACTTCGTCCACCATCAGGGCCGGGGCCATGCGGAACGTTGCGCCGCAGTGGTCAACGCGCTGCCGGAGAGCCAGCCGGTGACCGTCTTTTGCGCCAAGCCCGATATCTTTCCCGCCTTCACCCGGCAGGTTGAAGTTATTGCCTTGCCGTCGCTCTTTGAGCCCACAGGAAACGAAGACATCAATGATACCACCAACGCGCCGGATACGGTGCATTGCGCGCCGCTCGGCTGGCCGGGTATTCGGCAGGCCATGGCGCAACTGGCCTCTTGGTTCGCCAGCGCCAATCCGGTGCTGATGATCAGCGATGTCTCGGCGGAAGTGGCCCAACTGGCACGGATCTGTTCGGTGGCGCATGTGAAAGTGCTGCAGCACGGGCAGCGCGACGATCCGGGGCATCAGGCGGCCTATGACGGGGCTGTCGGACTGCTTTGCCCCGCCGCAAAGGCGCTGGCGCAGCCTGATTGGCCCGCACGGCATATGGCAAAGACGCATTTCGCAGGGGGCTTGGGGGTCGACGTAAAACGCCCCGATCCGGCGCGGCGCGCCATGTTGCGCGACCAGCTTGGCATCGCGCCGGATCAGCGCATGGTGGTTGTCATGTCAGGCGGGGGCGGCACCGGATTTGCCTCGGCGCCCTTTGGCATCGCGGCGCGGGCGCTGCCTGAGACGGCATTCGTCACCATCGGTCGGATGGCGCGGGATTGGCACGCGACCGAACCTGCGAACCTGCACCATCACGGTTGGGTCGATAACGCGGCGGATTATCTGGCGGCGGCGGATATGGTCGTGGCCTCGACAGGCAATACCACCTGTCATCAGATCCTCGCTGCCGAGACGCCGTGGTTGGCCGTACCGGAGTGGCGCTATTTCGATGAACAGATCGAAAAGGCCGAGGCGCTGCACCGCGCGGGGGCGGCGCATCATCTGGCGCATTTACCATCTTCTGCCGGAGCATGGCGCGCGGCGATCCAACGCACGTTCGATACCCATGACCCGGCCCTGCAGCGCGGCCTGGTCGATGAAGATGCCGCGGCTCAGACCGCCCGTTGGCTGACCGGCCTGACCGATCAGTTGCTATCCGAAACATCCAATGAAACCGGAGATTTACATGACGTCGTTCACCCCATCCGTGCCTGAAACCACCACAGTCAGCGCGCTGACGCTTGCGCGGGGGCGGGCTGCTCATCTGCGCAATGTGATCCTTGGCCTGACCCGTCAGACCCGACAGCCGGATGAACTGGTGATCGGGGTCATGCAAGACACGCTTTATGACGATCTGCCGCAGACCGATTTCCCGATCCGACAAGTGCAGGTCACGGGCCGCGAATTGCCGCTGTCACGCGCGCGTAATACCGTCGCGGCAGAGGCCATGGGCGATTGCCTTGTCTTTCTCGACGTGGATTGCATTCCGGCCCCAGAGCTGATCGCCGACTATATGGGCTATGCGGTGCCGGGCAACGGGCTGATCATGGGCGAGGTCAATTACCTCCCCGCGGGCACGGCGACCGAGGGATGGAGCTATGACACGCTCAAAGCCGTGGCCGTGCGCCATTCCGACCGCCAAGGACCGCCCGCAGAAGGGCTGAAGCGCTGCAACGATTACCGCTGCTTCTGGTCGCTGAACTTTGCCATTCACCGCGCGGATTGGGACCGCTCCGGCGGGTTTGACGAACGTTTCACCGGCTACGGGGGCGAGGATACCGACTTTGGCCGCGAATTGGATGAACGCGGCGTGCCGATCCACTGGGCAAAGGGGGCGAAGGTGTTTCACCAGCATCACCCGCATTGCATGCCGCCGATTCACCACATCCCGTCGATCCTGCGCAATACCGAGATCTTTGCCGACAAATGGGGTCACCGCACTATGAACCACTGGCTCACCGCTTTTCGCCTGATGGGTTTGGTGGGGGCTGATGGCGATACGCTGGTGCAGCTGCGCGAACCGGATGCGGATGATTTTGCGCTTTGTGAACAGCAGTCAGACCAGCCCTATGCCAATACCGCGCGTGTGCTGCGCCACCTCCGGGGCGAAGAGCGGATCGCGGCGGAATGACCCTGCGCATCGCCATCGTCGGCCATATTCGGCACCCCATCGCCCCGCCGTTCAAGGGCGGGATGGAGGCTTTTACCCATAGCCTTGCCCGTATGCTGGCCGAGCGGGGCCATGACGTGACCCTGTTGGCCTGTGGCGATAGTGCAACGGGCCTGCCGCCGGGGGTCAAACTGCTGCCGATTTGCGAAACGCATTACGACGCACGCTATCCGTGGCATGAGTTTCACGGCACCGATGCGCTGAACGACCACCTCGATGCCTGCTATGCCCGCGCCGCTCGGCTGCTGCTGGAGGGGCGCTTTGACGTGGTACACAACAACGCGCTGCACCGCTACCTTCCGCGGCTCTCGCGGGCGGAGCGGCTGCCGATGGTCACTTCATTGCATATTCCGCCCTTTAAGGTGCTGCGCGGCGCGCTGATGGATGGGGCGGCGCCATGGCATCTGTCGTCTGTGGTGTCGGCCCGGCAGCGCGGCATCTGGTGGCCCGAGGGCGCGCCGGAAACGGCGCATGTGGTACACAACGGCATCTACCTTTCCGAATGGCCCCAAGGCGGGCCGGGCGATGGGAGCGCTGTCTGGGCCGGGCGCATTACCCCGACCAAGGGCACCCATCTGGCGGCAGAGGCGGCGCAGATCGCCGGGGTGCCGCTGCGCATCTACGGCGTGGTGGAGCATCAGGACTACCTTAACGACATGGTAAGACCGCATCTTTATGACGATGTGGCCTATGTTGGGCATCTGGATACAGAGGCCCTTGGGCGGGCCTATGGCAGGGCGTCGGTGGCGCTTTTCACCCCGCAGTGGGAGGAACCCTTTGGCCTCGCGGCGGTAGAGGCGATGGCGACGGGCCTGCCAGTGGCCGCGACGCCGCATGGGGCGGTTGAAGAAGTGTTGGGCGAGGCGGGCGTTATTGCTGTGGATGACAGCCCCGTGGCCTTGGCTGAGGCACTGCGACAGGCGCTCGCGATCCCCGCCGAGGTGCCGCGCGCCCGTGTGGCGCGGCTGTTTGATGCGCAGGCGATGGTGACAAAGTTCGAGCGGCTTTATCACGCGGCCCTAGCGCAGGGCGACGCGGTGGTGCCGCACAGAACATATCCGGCGATCGCCCTGCATGTGGAGGGTGCGGATCGGCCTTTGGCAGAGGCAGGTTAAAGGGCCGCTTCGGACTGCGGCATATAGAGGTATGCAGGCTCGAACTGGCCGACCTTATGCAGCCCCGCGCGGTCATGGATCAGCAGTTTGCCGCCCGTCACCGCACAGCAGCCGTGTTCGCGCAATTCGCGCAATGTTCGGCTGACATGCACCGAGGTGAGGCCGGTAGCATCGGCGATGTCGGTCTGGCGCAGGCTGAAGGGCAGGCTTTGACGCTCCATACCGTAGGCGGCGGACATGCGGGCATCAAATTCGCTCAGGAAATTCGCGACCCGCGCGAGCGCGCGCATGGCGCTGTTGCGCATCACCCAATGGCGGTGGATGGAGGCATCGACCAAAGTCATGAGCCAGAGTTTCCGGGCCATTTCAACATCGCCATTCAGCAATTCGCGCAGCGGCTCATGCGCGATCATGGCGACCCGCGTATCGGTCAGCGAAATGACATCATGGTCTAGCCGTTTGAGCGGGAAGGCATGGAGATCGACAAACTCTCCGGGGAACTGCAGGGCGACGAACGTGCTCCGCGCGCGCTGCCCGCGGGGCACGCTGCGGGCGATGAGCCCATCCAGCAGCAGCAGGCTATAATCCAAGAAATCACCCCTGCGGCTGATCACGGCGCCCGGCGTAAATTGCTTGTGCTGGGTCAACAGCGGCGCAAGCCTAGCCCATTGCGCACCGTCTAGATGGTCCACCATGCCACAGGGCTTGACCGACATATCGTTGTAAAAGGAGTCTTTGATCGTCACACGTAAGTCTTTCGCCCAATGAAAATGACGCGGGTCCTTAAATGCAGGGTCCGCGGGCTATATCTTTTATCGAAAGGCTTATGATGCTGATTTTGCCGAAAAATTCAAGGGAAGGCCGGGGATCATAAAAAATGTTAAGTTTGGCGGGCGGCGCATGTGGCGGGATTTTCAGCACGGATTGTTGCGCTTCTTCCGGGGCTTGTCGGGGCAGGGGGGGCTGTTTATAAGCGCCCCTATGACACGCCTCACCGCGATCATTATTCGAATTATATCCCCGGCGCTCTGAGCAATTGAGACGCCGGGCCGAGGTGCTTGAGCCATTCGCACCGACCGAGATTGAATAACCCCCATATGCCTAAAGGACGCTCCCCATGTGCGCCGAGACCCCCGACTACAAAGCCACGCTGAACCTGCCCAAGACCGATTTCCCCATGCGCGCCGGACTGCCCAAGCGCGAGCCCGGCTGGCTGGAGCGGTGGGAGAAGATCGGCGTCTATGACCGCTTGCGCGAGAAAGAGGGGCGTCAGCCCTTCACGCTGCATGACGGCCCTCCCTATGCCAACGGGCATTTGCACATCGGTCACGCGTTGAACAAGACGATCAAGGACATGATTGTGCGCAGCCATCAGATGATGGGCTATGACGCGCGCTACATCCCTGGCTGGGACTGCCACGGCCTGCCGATCGAATGGAAGATCGAAGAGCAGTACCGCAAGAAGGGCCGCGACAAGGATCAGGTGCCGATCAATGAATTCCGCGCCGAATGTCGCGAGTTCGCCCGCGGTTGGGTCGACGTGCAGCGCGAGGAATTCAAGCGTCTGGGCATCACCGGCAATTGGGAAAACCCCTATCTGACCATGGATTTCCATGCCGAGCGTGTCATCGCCGAGGAATTCATGAAGTTCCTGATGAACGGCACGCTTTATCAAGGCTCCAAGCCTGTGATGTGGTCGCCGGTTGAGAAAACCGCGCTGGCCGAGGCCGAGGTTGAGTATCACGACAAGGAAAGCCACACCGTTTGGGTGAAGTTCAAGGTGGTCGGGACCGAGGGCGATCTGGACGGGGCGCAGGTGGTGATCTGGACCACAACGCCTTGGACCATGCCCTCGAACAAGGCCGTGGTGTACGGCGAGGGCATTTCCTATGGCCTTTACGAAGTGACCAGCACACCGGACGAATGCTGGGCCAATGTTGGCGAGCGTTTCCTGCTGGCCGATGATCTGGCGGCGGATGTCTTTGCCCGCGCCCGTCTGGAAGACGGTATGTGGAACCGTGTGCGCGGTGTCGAGAATGACGAATTAGCCAAGATTTCGCTTTTGCACCCGCTGGCCGGCGCCGAAGGGGCGGAGGGCGAGTGGGATGATCCGCGAGATTTCCGTGCCGCCGATTTTGTGACTTCGGACGAGGGGACTGGCTTCGTGCACTGCGCGCCGTCGCACGGTCTTGAGGAATACGAGCTTTATCGCGATCTGGGCATGCTGCCGCAGGTCATCACCTACAACGTCATGGAAGACGGCCGTTTCCGCGACGATCTGCCGTTCTTTGGCGGCAAGGCGATCCTCAAGCCGAACGGCAAAGAGGGCAACGCCAACAGCGCCATCATCGACAAGCTGGTTGAGGTCGGCGGGCTGCTCGCGCGCGGCAAGATCAAGCACAGCTATCCGCATAGCTGGCGCTCCAAGGCGCCGGTGATCTACCGCAACACGCCGCAGTGGTTTGCCGCGATCGACAAGGTTGTCGGCGACGGGCTGGACCAGAACGGCAAGACCATCCGCGAACGCGCATTGACTTGCATCGACAAGGTCAATTGGGTGCCGAAATCTGGCCGCAACCGCCTGCATTCGATGATGGAAGCACGGCCTGACTGGGTGCTCAGCCGCCAGCGCGCCTGGGGCGTGCCGCTGACCTGTTTTGTGCGCAAGGGTGTGGCGCCGACAGATGAGAACTTCCTGCTGCGCAATCCTGAGGTCAATCAGCGTATCGTTGAGGCCTTCGAGGCCGAAGGCGCGGATGCCTGGTATGCGGAAGGCGCGAAAGAACGCTTCCTTGAGGGCATCGTCGATCCGGCAGAGTTCGATCAGGTGACCGACATCCTCGACGTTTGGTTTGACAGCGGCTCGACCCATGCCTTCACCCTGCGCGACCGTGAAGACGGGACCGAGGACGGCATCGCTGACGTTTATATGGAAGGCACCGACCAGCACCGCGGGTGGTTCCACTCCTCGCTGTTGCAGTCTGTGGGCACCACGGGCCGCGCGCCTTACCGCAACGTGGTGACGCACGGTTTCACGCTGGACGCGAAGGGCATGAAGATGTCCAAATCCATCGGCAACACCATCGTGCCCGAGAAGATCGTCCAGCAATATGGCGCCGATATTCTGCGGCTTTGGGTGGCGCAGACCGATTACACCGCCGACCAGCGGATCGGGGATGAGATCCTCAAAGGCGTGGCCGACAGCTATCGCCGCTTGCGCAACACCATGCGCTATATGCTCGGCGCGTTGAATGATTTCAGCGAGGCGGACCGGGTTGATCCGGCAGATATGCCGGAGCTAGAGCGGTGGGTGCTGCACCGGGTGGCGGAACTCGACAAGGTGGTGCGCGACGGCTTTGCGCGCTTTGACTTCCAAGGTGTGTTCCAGGCGGTGTTTACCTTTGCCACCGTCGATCTCTCGGCCTTCTACTTCGATATCCGCAAGGATGCGCTTTATTGCGATGGCGATACCCTGCGCCGCCGCGCCGCGCGCACGGTGCTGGATATCCTGTTCCACCGTCTGACCACATGGCTTGCACCTGTGCTGGTCTTCACGATGGANGAAGTCTGGCTGGAGCGCTTCCCGGGCGACGACTCNTCGGTGCATCTGGTGGATATGCNCGAAACGCCTGAAGCATGGCTAAACCCGGAACTGGCGGCGAAATGGGCCAAGGTCCGTGCCGCGCGCCGTGTGGTGACGGCGGCGCTGGAGGTGCAGCGGACCGAGAAGGTGATCGGTGCCTCGCTCGAAGCGGCCCCCGTTGTGCATGTCGACGACGCGGCGCAGCGCGAGGCGTTGGAGAGCGTGTCCTTTGAGGACGTAGCCATCACCTCTGACATCACCGTAACCGGCGATGCAGCCCCGGCTGAGGCCTTCCGCATGCCCGAGACGCAAGGCGTGGCGGTGGTATTCGAAAAGGCCGAGGGTGCCAAATGCGAGCGCTGCTGGAAGGTGCTGCCGGATGTCGGCACGCATGAGCATCCCGGCGTTTGCGGGCGCTGTGATGAGGCGGTGCGTGAGGCTTTGGCGGACGCCTGAGCCAGCATTAGAACTGAAAATGGCGGGCGGCGGTTTATCTGTCGCCCGTTTTCCTTTGCGCCACCCTGATCATATGTCCTGCCCGGTGGCACACCCGCTGGAGGGCAATTTTGCAGCGTTTCCACAGATCGCACCTTCAGCGGCTCTTGGACGCCCATGCCCGCCGGAAAGGTAGCAACGTCCCCTAGGGAGGGCGATGCCCTAAGCGCTCTTTCGCAGGCGCGTTTTCTGACGCAGAATGAGGCGATGAAACAAGCCTCCCTCTCCACGCCCTTCGGCGATCTGACCCTGACCGAAGAGGACGGGGCGATCACGGCGCTTGGGTGGGGGCAGGCAGCGCGGCAGGATCGCTCGGACCTGCTGGATGCCGCGCTGCGCCAACTCAAGGAATACGCGACAGCCGAGCGTCAAAGCTTTGACCTACCGCTGCGCGTTATGGGGAGCGACTTCCAGCGCGCGGTCTGCACCGCGATTCTTGCGATTCCCTTTGGCCACACCCGCACCTACGGAGAGATTGCCCGCGACCTCGGCGTGCCTGCGCAAGCGGTGGGTGGGGCCTGTGGCGGCAATCCGATCCCGGTCATTATCCCATGCCACCGGGTAATGGGGGCAAAGGGTCTGACCGGTTTTAGCGGGGCAGGCGGGGTCGAAACCAAGGTCGCATTGCTGCGCCATGAAGGCGCGGCGGGGCTGCTGATCTAACCTCGTAAAGCAGGCTCAGTCTTCGGCGAGAGGGATCAACTGCTGCGCAGCACCAGCGCAGATCAGGTAGATTGAGGTGATCACCAGCCCCCAGTGGGCCCAGCTTTCGGGGTGAAAGTTCACCCAAGCCGACCAGCCCGCGAAGAAGGTCCATGCCAGCGCCATGGGCAATGTCACGGGGCGCCAACGCTCGGTCCGGACGGGGTGCACGAACTTGATCGGCAGAAACATCGCTGCGGCAAGGATCGTGACCACGATTAGGCTGACCCACCACTGGGGCTGCAAAGCAAAGAGCACCAGCACCAGCATGTTCCAGCAGCCGGGAAAACCTTTAAAGGAATTGTCCTTTGTTTTCATGCGGGTGTCGGAGAAATACATGACGCTGGCAAAGGTGATGATAATGATCATCGCCCAACCGCTCCAGCCATCCATCAGCCCCGAGGTGAACAGCGCGAAGGCCGGGATGAAGACATAAGTGAGATAGTCGATGATGAGGTCCATCAAGACGCCATCGAATTCGGGGGCGTTGGTCTTCACATCGTATTTGCGCGCTAGCGGGCCGTCGATACCATCGACGAAGAAGGCGATCACCAGCCAAAGGAACATCAGGTCCCATTTCTCTTCCACAGCGGCGAGCATGGCAAGCATCGCCAGCACCGCACCGGTGGCAGTGAAAAGGTGAACGAAGAGGGCACGCATCTGTATGGTCATGCGTCTGCATCGCAAATCCGCCGGGGGGATGCAAAGGAAACTCTGGCGCGGGCGGCAAAAACCAGCGTAGCAAAGGTGGGTCAGCAGGGGCGCAGTTGACGGGGCCGGGCATTGCGCAGGAAATATGCCCAAGTCCCGCGCTTCGGGTTGACGGCTACCGCGATTCCCCTTAAAGCCAGCGAACCAATTCAGGGTCGGCTCTGCGCGGCCCCCACGTTATGTGTTTTTCCGGATCGCTGGAAGGACACAACAGCAAAAGGATGAACCCATGTCGCGCCGTTGCGAATTGACCGGAAAAGGCCCGATGACGGGCAACAACGTAAGCCACGCCAACAACCGTACACGCCGTCGGTTCCTGCCGAACCTCAACGACGTGTCGTTGCAGTCCGAAGCACTGGGCCGCGCGTTCAAGCTGCGCATCTCTGCCGCAGCCCTGCGCAGCGTCGACCACCGCGGTGGTCTGGACAAGTTCCTGGCGAAAGCCAAGGACGTTGAACTGTCCGACAATGCGTTGAAAATCAAAAAGGCCATCGCGAAAACCAGCGCGACCGCCGATGTGCTGAGCTAAGGCTTACCACAGACCAGATTGGGGCCTCGATCCGAAAGGATCGGGGCCTTTTTCGTTTTGGGCTTAGGTCTTTCTTAAGGGTTTCCCGGCTATCAGGATGGCACCCCGCGCTGCCATTGGCGGTTTTGTTGCGCAGGGGTATGTTTTTATTCGGGAAACCTTGGAAATGCGCGCTAATTGATCCTCTGACATTTGTTGTTCTGGCCATGCTACCTGCCAAGCGGGGCTCAGACCGTGCATCAAGATCGGAGATTTCATGACTGACCCCACCCCCGGCACGCCAAACTCTAGCCCGCCCTCGGGCACGCCTGCCGACACGAATGAGATCGAGACTGATTTCGAGGTTGGCCAAGACAACATCGACGGGACATTGGGCCCGCTGGGCTTTGACATCCACAACCCGGTCTTCATGGTGTCCGGCCTGACGGCAGTGGCCTTTGTGCTGCTGACGATGCTTTTCCCGGATCAAGCCGGGGTGGTCTTCCTTGCTGTTCGGGATTTCGCCACCACCAAGCTGGACTGGCTGTTCATGATCATCGTGAACATCTTCGTTATCTTTTGTATCGTGCTGATTTTCTTGCCCATCTCCAAAGTCAGGCTTGGCGGGAAAGAGGCCGTGCCAGAGTATTCCTACCTTGCTTGGTTCGCTATGCTTTTCGCCGCGGGCATGGGCATCGGGCTTTTGTTCTTTGGCGTGCTTGAGCCGGTGTATCATATGAACGTCTCTGGCCCCTTGGGGGTGCCCCTGCCGATTGCCGAAGATGGGTCGATCATACCTGAGAATGTCGAGGCCGCCCGCGCCATGGGGCTCGCGGCGACCTTTTACCACTGGGGGCTGCATGGCTGGGCGGTCTATGCGATCATGGCGCTGGCCTTGGCCCTGTTTACCTATAACAAGGGGCTGCCATTCTCGATCCGGTCCTGTTTCTATCCGCTTCTGGGCGATCGGGTCTGGGGCTGGCCGGGACATATCATTGATATCTTGGCGGTTTTCGCGACGCTTTTTGGTCTTGCCACATCGCTTGGCTTGGGCGCGCAGCAGGCCAACGCGGGGTTCAACTTTGCCTTCGGGCTTGAGATTTCGACCAACGTGCAGGTGGTCATTATCCTTTTGGTCACCGCCGTGGCGCTGGTGTCGGTCTGGCGCGGGTTGGACGGCGGGGTAAAGATCCTGTCGGAGGTGAACATGATCGTGGCGGTCCTGTTCTTCCTCTTTGTGCTGTTCGTGGGCCCAACGTTGGTGGGGCTTGATGGCTTTTGGACCGGCTTGGTGGCCTATACGCAAGAGATCATTCCACTTTCCAACCCCTTTGGCCGCGATGACGACGGCTACCGCGAAGGGTGGACGGCGTTCTATTGGGCGTGGTGGGTATCTTGGGCGCCTTTCGTGGGGATGTTCATCGCGCGGGTCTCGCGCGGGCGCACGGTGCGGGAATTTATCATCTGTGTGCTGCTGATCCCCTCCCTCATCATCTTTATCTGGATGGGCGTCTTTGGCGGTATTGCGATTGATCAAATCCTGACCAGCCCCGAAACATCGTTGGTGAAGGCCAATGTGATCGACAGCTATTCGCCGGAACTGTCGCTTTTCGGGATGTTGAATGAACTGCCTTTCACCAAGGTGGCCTCGACCATCGCGATTCTCTTGGCGCTGGTGTTCTTTGTTACCTCGTCGGATTCGGGGTCGCTGGTTGTCGATACGATCACGGCGGGAGGCAAAATCGACGCGCCGGTCCCGCAGCGTATCTTTTGGTGCATCGTCGAAGGGTTGATCGCCATCGTGCTGTTGATCGGCGGCGGGCTCTCGGCCCTGCAGGCCGGGGTCACGGCGACGGGTGTGCCCTTTGCGATCTTGATGCTGGTCATGTGCTATACGGTCTACAAGGGTCTGCGCAGCGAACCGCGCTGAGACTATCTGGCGTGCCGTAACTTAGCGGCGCGCCGCCAAAACCTCTGCCACCCATTCGGGGACCGTCTGGCTGGCTGGCCCGATGCGATGCTCCGCGAACTGATTGCCCACGGCAGAGCGTTCGAGATTGAATTCAATCGTATGCGCCCCGGCGCGGCGGGCCTCGGCGACGAAACCGGCGGCGGGGTAAACGTTGCCCGAGATGCCAATCGCGGCAAAGACATCCGCCTCAACCAAATGATCAAACAGCGCGTCCATCTGATAAGGCATCTCGCCAAACCAGACGATATCGGGTCGCGCGGCGGGGGCGTTGCAGGCGGGGCAGGCATCGCCCGGTGCCATGACCATGGGCGCAGGCCAGCGGTGATCGCAGGCGGCGCAGAGCGCGCCTTTGAGGGCACCATGCATGTGCATCACCTGTCGCGAGCCGCCCTGTTCGTGCAGATCATCGACATTCTGGGTGATGACGACCACCTCGCCGTCAAGCTCGGCCTCTAGCCGGGCGAGGGCGCGATGCGCGGCGTTGGGTGACACCTCGGCCGCCTGTGCGCGGCGGGCGTTGTAGAAATCGACCACCAGTTTTGGATTGCGGGCGAAGCCTTCGGGGGTGGCCACGTCTTCGACGCGGTGCTGCGCCCAAAGGCCATCGGAGGCGCGGAAGGTTTCGAGCCCGCTTTCGGCAGAAATCCCCGCGCCAGTAAGGATCACGATCTTGGTCATGGGGTATTATTCTCCGATCGGGTCTTCGGCTTCAAGCAGGTGAAACCCATCCGCCAGCCACGGCAGTTGCGCGAGGGCGGGGGCGATCATATGCGTCTGCATCAACTGCCGCATGGTCTGGGCAATGTCGCGCGGCACCGGGCCGGACCATTCGGCCCCGGCAAAGAGCGAAATGGTTCGCGCGGGTAGCGGGGTGTTCAGGGGGGCGGGGAGGGGATGCGCGGCCAGCCGGTCGTGGAAACGGGCGGCGCGCATGTAGCCCAAGGGCGTCGTTATCGCCCAGCCAATGCCGCGTGCCACCATGGCCATCAGCGCCAGATGGCTGCCGATCTCGAACCGTGCGCGCAGGTTGTGGCCCTGCGCGGTAAGATGTGCCTCGATCTGTCGCGCGATTAACTGGTCGGCGGCGTAGCGCAAAAAGGGCAGATCGGTGCTGCCGCGCAGCAGGGCCTCGGGGGCATAGGGCGCGCCCGCCGGGGTGACGAGGATGAAGGGGTCGCGGGCCAGTGGGTATTCCAAAACCCCGTCAATCGGTCCGTCGATCTGCGCCGAAAGCGCCATATGCAGGCTTTGATCGCGGAGCGCCTGGGCCAGTTCGTTGCTGCCTGCGGTGATCATGCGAAAGCGGCACCCGGTCAGGCTGTCGCCAAGGATCGTGGCAAGGCGCGGGGTCAGATCATCGTCGAAATCATCGATCACACCGAGGTTCAGCGCCTCCAGATGGGCCAGATCCATCACCGTGACTTCGCTCTGCGCTTGGCGCAATTCGCTGAGCGCCTGTTCGGCCCGGCGCAGAAACATCTGCCCGGCTTGGGTCAATCGCATGGGGCGGCGGGTGTGATCGACCAGTTCCGCCCCGATGGCGGCTTCGAGGTTGCGCATCTGCTGGCTGACGGCGGGCTGGCTGAGCCCCGTGGCCTCTGCCGCCTGCGCCACCGATCCGCTGCGCGCGAGCGCCTCAAACACTTCGATGCCCCGAAGGGTGATGCCTTTGTTCAGCATGTGGTCCCAACTCTTTCGGATCTTGTGAAACCACGGGCGGCTCAGGTCAAGCATTTGCCCATNGAAGTGGCAGCATATCTGTNGCATNTCGGNAAAGCGNCGGGAGGCGCTTNGGGCNCACGGGNCGCCCCCTTGAAGCCGCCGCCAAAGCTGCGCAGACTGCGGGCAAACAGCCCTCAGGAGCCTCTCCGAATGAAAATCGCCACAGCNGCCTATCCGCTCGATGTTCTGACCTCATGGGCGCAGTACGAAGACAAACTGGCCCATTGGGTCGCCGAGGCCGCGGTGCAGGGGGCGGAACTGCTGGTTTTTCCCGAATATGCCGCGATGGAATTGGCCACGCTGGATGGGGCCGAAGTNGCCGCCGATNTGGAGCGNTCGCTTTTCTCGGTCTCGGACAAGCTTGAGGAAGCCGACCGGCTGCATATGAAGCTCGCCACNGAGCACAATGTGCATATCGTGGCAGGCTCTGGCCCCGCGGCGACCGAGAGCCGTCCGGTCAACCGCGCGCGGCTGATTACGCCTACGGGGCAGGTGGGGGTGCAGGACAAGCAGATCATGACCCGTTTCGAGCGTGAAGAGTGGGGCGTGATCGGAGGCAATGCGCTTCAGGTTTTCGAGACCGCGATTGGCAAGATCGGGATTTTGATCTGTTATGACAGTGAGTTTCCCCTGCTGGGCCGGGCGCTGAGCGATTGCGATGTGATCTGCGTGCCCAGTGTCACCGAAACGCTAGCGGGCTATTGGCGGGTGCGCATCGGCTCCATGGCCCGCGCGTTGGAGAATCAGTGCATCACGGCGATGTCTTCGGTGGTGGGCGCGGCGGATTGGTCAGAGGCTTTGGGTCAATCTTTTGGCGCGGGGGGGATTTTCTGCCCGCCGGATCGCGGCTTCCCGCCGACGGGCATTTTGGGACTGCGCGAGGTGAACGCACCCGGCTGGACCATTGCAGAAGCCGATTTGGCGCAGGTCGCCGAGGTGCGCGCAGATGGCATCGTTTTGAACCGAAGGGACTGGCAAGACCAGATTGGCCGCGACGGAAAGGCGATAAACGTCGCTTTGCGCTGAATCCCCCTTGAAAAAGCGCAAAAATGCGCCCATTTAAGCCTGCGCCCTCAAATTGGAGGGTTTTGTGCTCAAGGAGAGACCATGGCCAAGGAAGATACGCTCGAATTTCCCGGTGTCGTGAAGGAACTCCTGCCTAACGCGACGTTTCGGGTCGAGCTGGAAAACGGCCATGAGATCATCGCGCATACGGCAGGCAAGATGCGGAAAAACCGCATCCGTGTTCTGGCTGGCGACAAGGTTCAGGTGGAAATGACACCCTATGATTTGACCAAGGGTCGGATCAACTATCGCTTCAAGTAAGCGGCACCGCGTTCGCGCGTTGCGCGGCGCAGGCGGGGCCGTGCGCGGCCCCGACCGGGCTGCCGGCCTCAGGCAAAGAGGCCCATAAGATGCAGTTCATTCTCGGATCAGGATCACCGCGCCGATTGGAGCTTTTGGCCCAGATCGGCGTGGTCCCCGATGCCATCCGCGCCCCCGACATTGACGAGACCCCCTACAAGGCCGAATTGCCGCGCCCCTATTGCGCCCGCATGGCGCGTGAAAAGGTGGCGGCCGTGCCTGCTGAGGCGGATGACATCGTGCTCTGCGCGGACACCACTGTGGCGCTCGGGCGGCGCATCCTCGGCAAGCCCGAGGATGAGGCTGAAGCCGAAGCTTTCCTGCGGTTGATGTCGGGCCGTCGGCATAGGGTGGTCACTGCCGTTGCCGTGAAGCGGGGCGAAAAGCTTTGGCAGCGCGATGTGCAAAGCAACGTGAAGATGAAATCTTTATCCGAGCCTGAGATTCGCCGCTACCTTGCCACCGGCGATTGGCGCGGCAAGGCGGGTGGATATGGCATCCAAGGCCCCGCCGGCGCGCTGATCCCATGGATCAGCGGCTCATTCACCGCAATCGTCGGCCTGCCATTGGCCGAGGCTGCGAACCTGCTGCAAGCGGCAGGCTACCCATTTGACGGAGGTGCCGCATGAAGGGCCGTACGATCATTCTTGACCACCTTGGCGATGTTGAAGCCGCTGCACTCATGGTGGACGGCAAGCTGGACGATTTTTTGGTAGACAGCGACGCGCCGCGCGCTGGCACAGTATATCGCGCGATTGCTGATCGCCCGGTAAAGGGGCAGGGGGGGATGTTCCTCAAGACCCCCGATGGGGCGGCTTTTCTGCGCCAGATCAAAGGGCTGGCCCCCGGCCAGACGATCCTTGTGCAGGTCTCGGGCCATGCAGAGCCGGGCAAGGCGATCCCGGTGACCAATAAGCTGCTGTTCAAATCGCGTTATGCCATCGTGACGCCAGATGCGCCGGGGCTGAACATCTCGCGCTCTATCAAAGACGAAGAAGAACGTGACCGACTGCTGGAAATCGCTCATGAGGCCGCAGGCGGTGCTGATCTGGGTCTGATCCTGCGGTCCTCCTGCGCCGGGGCCGATGGCGAGGATATTGCCGAGGATATCGCGAATATGTTGGCGCTTGCGGATACCGTGGCCAATGACGACGCGCAGGAGATGGAGGTGCTGAGCGAAGGCGATGGGCCGCATCTGCTCGCATGGCGCGATTGGACCGCGCCCGCCGAGGTGGTGACCGAAGCCGGGGGCTTTGCCGATCATGGGGTATTGGAAGAGCTTGACCGCGTGTCCTCCTCCCAAGTGTCGCTTGGTGGCGGGGCGTCGATCTTTGTTGAGCCGACCCGCGCGTTGGTGGCCGTGGATGTGAACACGGGCAGTGACGCCTCGCTCGCGGCTGGGGTGAAAGCCAATATGGCCTGCGCCAAGGCGCTGCCCCGCGCGTTGCGCCTGCGCGGGCTGGGCGGGCAGATCACGCTCGATCTGGCCCCCATGCCCAAGAAAGACCGCCGCACCTTCGAAAGCGCGCTGCGTGCGGCCTTCCGCGCCGATGACGTGGACACGACGCTGGTCGGTTGGACGCCTTTGGGTCACTACGAATTGCAGCGTAAACGCGCCCGTCCGGTGCTGGCGGAGGTACTTGCAGGGGCAGGGCAATGAGCTGTCCGATCTGCAAAGCCGAAACCATCAAGGCACACCGCCCCTTCTGCTCGCGCCGCTGCGCCGACATCGATCTGGGCCGCTGGTTCAGCGGAAGCTACGCCGTCCCCTCGCGCGATCCGGAAGACGTTGAAGCAGCCATCGAGGCCGCCGAAGCAGCACAAGACCGCCCTGCAAAGCCCCATTAAGACAGGATAATTTGCGTTTCGTGAAAAGAAGTGGGTTTCGGGGCAAAATGGGGCTGGACACCCCGCGCTACAGGTCCTAGAACCCGCTCACCCGACCTCGAAAGAGGTGACCCGTGCCCGGGTAGCTCAGGGGTAGAGCAGTGGATTGAAAATCCTCGTGTCGGTGGTTCGATTCCGCCCCCGGGCACCATTTTTACCGAACAAAACAAATCACACCCTTCGCCCCCGCGGCGCGCGCGACTTCCGCAGCCAGCCCGGAACCTCCGCCAGCTTTCTGACGTTGTCCCTCTACTCATATAGAGGAGAGCAACCATGGCGAATGACGACCAAGCTAAAGGCAAGGCGAAAGACATCGGCGGCAAGCTGAAAGAAGAAGCTGGCGATGCCACAGGCAACGACGACCTCAAGCACGAAGGTCAGGCCGATCAGGCTGAAGGCAAGGTGCAAAAGGGCGTCGGCGACGCCAAAGATAAGCTATCAGACTAATCGCAAAAGCGCGCCTCTGACCGGAGGCGCGCTTTTCTGTCTGAGCCGCAAGGCTAGGCGCGCTCACTTCTTGATAATGATATAGATCGCATGGACGATCCCGGGGATGTAGCCCAGTAGCGTTAGGATGAGATTAATCCAGAAGTGCTTTCCTAGACCTTCCTGCAAGAACACCCCCAGAGGGGGCAATAGAATAGCGATGATAATGCGAATGATGTCCATAGTGTCACGCCGGGGCCGCCGGGCTCCTTTCTAGGTGGGTTAGTGGCTGGTCTAAGCTAGCCCTCATCAGCCAAGCGGCCAGGGATGCCGTGACAGGCGCGGGCAATTTACACTCGCCGCAGCAAGGGTTTTGCGGCACTCTATCGAAAAGCAGGAGGAGGGGCAGGGTGGAGCCAGTCAGGATTATGTGGCGCCAGATCATGGAGATGGCGCGGGATACTATTGCGCTTTTGCCGCAGATTGCCGTCGCCACCCTTGTATTGATATTGACTTGGGCGATCGCCGCGCTTGGCCGTTCGCTGGTCACTAGAACCCTGTCGCGAACCAAACTCCGCCCAAGCCTGCAAGACCTCTTTACGCTTCTGACGTCGATCCTCATTTGGGTCTTTGGCATCATGATCGCGGCCGTGATCGTCTTCCCCGGCCTTACCCCCGCCAGCATTCTGGCTGGCCTCGGCATCGGGTCGGTCGCCATCGGCTTTGCCTTCAAGGATGTCTTTGAGAACTTCCTTGCTGGGATCATCATCCTCTTTCGCCGCGAGATGCGTATGGGGGATCATATCGAATGTGAGGGGATCGAGGGTAAAGTTGCCCATATCGCCATCAGAGAGAGCCACATTCGCCAGACGGACGGGCAACTTGTGATCGTCCCGAACGCGATGCTGTTCAAAAACCCTGTCTATGTTCGCACGGATCAAAAACACCGCCGCCAAACAGTGATCTGCGGCGTGGCCTATGATGTGGATTTGAATGAGGCGCGCACTGTCATCACCCAAGCTGTCGAGGGTTGTGAGACAGTAGAGCAGGGGGATCACCCCATTCATATCTTCGCCCAAGAGTTTGGGGATTCCTCGATTAATTTCGAAGTGACTTGGTGGACAGGCTCGGTTCCGGTGGAACAGCGCCGCTCTCGGGATGAGGTCGTGACGGCGGTAAAGCGGGCGTTGGATGACGCCGGGCTTGAGATACCATTTCCTTACCGTACGCTCACCTTCAAAGAGCCGCTGCCGCTTCGACGTTCAGAGGATAATGAAGCAGAGGGGTGAGGATTGCGGCATTATGAAGGGGTGCTGGCTTTCGATTTGATTCACCAAATAGATGCTTCTCGGCTGTGAATCGTGGGTGATTCACTGGAATCTGGCCGATCTTCCGTCGGAGCCGGGGCAGGGCGGCTGGATCCTGCCCTTCGAAAGCTTGAAAATAGCATGCAATTTCAGCCGCTTGCCGAAAGGTTCCCCGAAACCTTCACTTTTCTCAACTTTCTGCTTGCGGGTTTCTGTCACTCGCCTTAGAACCCCCTCTACCGGCGGCGCAGCGATGCAGCGGCGGGGCGCCAGACGGGGCGGACGGGAGCGGAGACGCTGAGTTCGGTTCGGAAAGCGGATAAAAATTCGAGGTATTAGGGCCGGGCGCGCCAAGAAGTTAGGGCGCATCTCAGTTTCTTTTGTCTCAACGTTGTTTGAAAATTTGATATCTGAAGAGATATGTGGGCGGTTTGGTTCATTCGATGGATCAACGTCTGTATATCGCGCTCTTAGGCTTCGGCCGATGATAGAGT
>FUFK010776333.1_pt1 | contig 49117 bp, 40 predicted proteins | sample 1021851 | NCBI WGS metagenome assembly FUFK01 (sample SAMEA51879418, study PRJEB19060) | metagenome
AATAACGGAACGGTGACTTTCTTCTTACGGTCGCTCCACTGACGGACTTCCACGATCGTGGGACAGAATACCTCTACTCCCATTCTGGATAGATATTCTGAAGTTTTGATCTCGTGTTTCGATCTTGTTCTTGCTACGTACCAGGGCATACTGCGACGGTTTTAATGAATGTTCGGTTTCACAGTAGGGTCTAGAAACTATGCTTTCGCGAAGTTCGGAAATTTCAGTCAGGGGAACAATTTTTTGCATGCTTCAAATTAACACCTCTTACATTGCTAGAAGTTGTGGAACTGAAGTTCATTAAATGCTTGTTATTTCCCGGAGCGAGCAAAAAAAATTCCGAAGATATTATGCTGTTGAGGTACTTTTTGGTTCTGGCCGGTCCGATTTGATTTTACAGGATTTCTTCGACAGACTCCCTTCGTCAAGTTTGCTTGGACAGACTCAGGATGGCCGCATAAGCTTCTAAAATGTCGTAGGAAAATATACTAAGATTTACTGAGATGAAAATTTATTTAATAGACGCCTTTGAGAGTTTCCTGGGGCAAGCTCCCTTCGACAGGCTCAGGATTGCAACATGGATAAGAAGTCTTACATAAGGTCGCTGGAACCTTATTCGATTTCCTATTCCCAGAATTTCTTCGTCAGGCTTCCCTCGACAAGCTCGGGCCAAGCTTCTCGCCCTGACATTTTATAAAACAAAAAAACCCAAACTTTTCAGTTTGGGTTTTTAACATTTTTGTTGGCCTACTAGGGCTACTATACTTTTTTAATAGTTTTTAATTAGCATTAACTCCATATATTACAACGTGCCTACCATTAGATTAATCATGTTTCATAGATATAAATCAATTTTAGAAAAAATTTTTCCCCCTATAAAGCCCCCTATTTAATCAATTTTAACTAGTTTTAATAAGAATTCTATTACAGTCTATTAACTTAAGTTCAAAATTATGCAGGTATCCTTCACCCTTCGAAAAGATAAAATCACCAAAAGTGGGCTGATGCCTGTAAGAATGTTGATTACTTCTAATGGCGAGCGAATTCGAAAAAGTGTGGTTAATGTAAAAACATTGGAAAAGTATTGGAAGAATCAAAGAATTAAACCTAATCTAAAATCTGAGGATTATAATTTTCATGTTGAATATAATAAACAGTTAGATGATCTGGAAAACAAGGTTAAACTGATATTTCGTTATGCTCTTTTGAACGATATTGAAGCTGACAAAAACTATATCCTTCAACAGTTAGAAAACAAAAACTTTGGCAAAAACTCCATCGCTCCCAAGTTCATTGAGTCATTTGATGAATTTATAGAAACAAATCGCAGCTCTAAAGCAGAGGGTACAATAAAGAAATATGTATCAACTATAAATTTTATTAAAGACTTCCAACAGTATTCAAATTATAATCTAAGCTTCAATAATATCGATTTGAACTTCTATGAAAAGTTTCGCGATTATGCTTTTAATGAAAGGAATACTCTAAATAATTATTTTGGAAGACTTATAGCTGGAATCAAAACTTTTATGAACTGGGCTTATGAAAGAAATTATCATGAGAACCTTGAGTTTAAAAAGTTTAAAACGATTCACAATACTATCGAAGTTATTTACTTAACGATGGATGAACTGATGGCGCTATACAACTATAAGTTTGATTCCAACAGATTAGAACACGTTAGAGATTTCTATTGTATGGGTGCTTTCACCGGACTCCGTTTCAGTGATTTGAGCCAACTTAAGCCATCTAATATTTACCCTGATGAAATTCGGCTAAGTATTCAAAAAACTAAAAGTATAGGGCATGTAACACCTCTCAACAATTTTTCTAAAGCTATACTTAAAAAGTATGCCGGCACCATCTACGAACCTATTCCTTCTATTTCTGGACAAAAGTTTAATAAGTACATAAAGGAATGTTGCAAAAAAGTCGGAATAGATACACCTGTTAATACTACAAGATATATTGGCCAAAGACGAGTAGATAAAGTACAGCCAAAGCATGAGCTCATCACTAGTCACACCGCCAAAAAGACTTTTATTACGAATTCTCTGATATTAGGAATGAAGGAGATGGTTGTTCGAAATATAACTGGAAATATTGATGAAAAATCATTTAAGCGTTACGTAGAAATTGCTGAAGATTTTAAAAAGCAGGAAATGGATAATACCTGGAATAAATTATAAAATTCAGCATGCATTTATCTAGAAATTATCAGCAAAAGAAAGAAAAATTTAGGATAGAATATACTTCCAAATATCCCTCACTATACAATAAAATAACCTCAATAAATGATTTTGATTATTTAAATTTAATTGACAGAACCTTCTACATTATAAAACTAAGAGAGCAATTTTATTCTAAGCATCAAGATTTTATTGGTGTAGAATATGCGGATTATGAAACAGAATTTACAACAGATGATTTAAACGTATCCTTTAGAGAACATGACTACTCTTTTGAAGATTATATAAAAAGTTTAGACAGAGGTCTCATAGATCAAATTGCAAAAAATTTAAAATTCATTGTTGTATTTTATGACCTGGAACCTTTAGATGATGCTTTAAAGAGACCATTCCCATTATTATTAGGTGATCCAAATCTTTTTATTATTTCACCATTTCTGTTCTCATTACAAGATTGGTTCAAAATTCTTCAAAATGATATTTCAAAACTTCATGGAAAACCGAAGACTTTATCCAATCAGGGCTTTCGTAATTCTGAATCATATATTTCATTGAAAGTCAAATTTAAAATGTTCTCGACAGAACTTGAAAAGAGAATTGGCACAAGTGAAGTTAAACACTACAACGTATTATTTCATCCTACAATCAAAATTGAAGCTGATATCTTAAATAATATGCTTAATGACCTAAATTTCAATGAACTAATCGGCACCAAAAATTTCGATTCAAAGATAAAAGACTATATGGTCGAAAATAAGAATCGGAAACTGAAAGGTTTCATTAAATTTCATTACGACAAAAAGAAACTCTGTACCATCTTCTTCATTTGGCTCGATATAAAAAAACAAAATAAGGAGAAAAGGGATTTAATCAAGGAGTTTATAACCACATTTCATTTCTCAACCAACAGTATTGAGGGTATGAACATCCCTAATTTAAGTGTTTTTAAAGAGTCAAGATATAAACTATTGTCTTTAATAAGATTTTTATCCGATTGGCATAAAAACCATGACAGTAAAGATAAACAAACTGAAGAAATAGTTAAGTTTAAAAAGGTAGAAAATCTTTTACCCCTGTTTAAAAAGCTTCAATTATTTCAAGAAATTAATAATCCAAGAACCTTCCGAGATTATTATTACAAAAAGACAGAATTTCCAAACGAAGCTGTAAAAAGAATAAAACATCATTTGCACTAGAAGAAATAATACTCCTCATTAGACTAGTGATAGTTTGAGATTATATACCACAAAAAAATGTGGTATAGCACTTCTTTATAGCATTAATAGAATTTAGCGAAACAAAACAGAAATGAATTGTTTAACTAAATCTATTAATTATGTACAAACCCATTCTTTATGGTTTCACAAAAAAAGACCTGGAACATACTGTTGAATTGGTCGTAAACAGGATTCGAAAAACCGAATTAATAAATCAGACCGTTATTGATCCGGAAGAGGATCGATTATCTCAAAAAGAGGCAGCTAAATTATTCGGTAAAACTGAGCAATGCTTAATTGGATGGAGGAAAAAGAAACTTATTCCATTCTATAAAATAGCAGGTTCCGTATTCTATTCTAAAAGAGAACTTCTCGAAACCGCTCGAAGAAATCCAGACTTGGTTAAATCATAACCAAAAAACGTGGAGCTGTCACTCCACGCTTAAATTTTTCAAACAGTCTTATACAAATGAAACTGTATATGCAAATATATAGTTTTTCAAAAAACCAAAATAAATGGAAAAACTAGAACCATCATATTATGTTGTTTTAAAGGCAAAAGTAAGATACGATAAAAACCTCACCCCAAATGCTAAGCTATTATACGCAGAAATCAAGTCCCTAAGCCATAACCTAGGCTTTTGTTATGCTAAAAACGGGTACTNCGAAAAACTCTATGGCAAATCAAAACAATNAATTAATTCTTGGCTAAAACAGCTTGAGGATCAGGGTTACATTGAGCGTCATATCTATCGAGAAAAGGGTAGTAAAGAAATCTTGAATAGGTATATCACTTTAATTGAAAAGCCTACGAAAATAAACTTGAATAGACCTATTGAAGAAATATTGCAAGATAACACTACAGCTATATCATTAAATTCTAATAATTCTAAAAAGAAAAAAGAAAGAAAAGAATCTAAATCACCTCTAAATCCAAGAAGAAATGCGAAATCCTAGTTATAATTTTCCTCTAGACCATTTTAAGAAGTTATTGTGGATCGAGGGAAGACAATATTTCGGCGAATTAAATCGGTCATTTCAAGTTGATGATGAAAATTCTAAATTTCTAGACATGATCTGTCGTTATTTCGCAAACCACAAATCCTTTGAAGAGATTTATGGAGGAGAGTTAAGAAAAGGGCTATTGGTTTACGGACCATGTGGAACCGGGAAAAGTTCAATGTTTGATATTGTGCAAAATATTAGCCGTAGATACAATCTTAATCAGTTATGGTTCTCCAATATTTCTATGCATGACCTAGTAATGGAGTTTAACCAGGTTGGGGAATATGTAGTTGAAAAATATAAGAAAGGTAAAGTTCATTTTGATGATTTGGGATCGGAAAAAATTGCAAATTCCTGGGGAGTGAAGGAAAAATTGATGAACAGAATTCTTGAACTGCGTTATAATGAATATAAAAAAAAGGGTACAAAAACACACATTACTACCAATCTCAGCATAGAGGAATTAAGCAAATTTTATGGCAACAGTAAAGATCCCACAAGAAATCGCTTTGGCGATCGCTTATATGAGATGTTCAATTTTATATCCTTAGAGGGAGATTCAAGACGTTTCTGAATGTGTGTCAAAAAGACATCAGCAAGTTGAACAGGGGCGACCCCTATTTTCAACTTGCTCTGCGAGGCCTCAATCTCTTACTACCAAATGGCTTGTAATACCTGAGTAAAATATATCAAATTATACAAAAACTATAGATCCAACCTAAGTAACTGATTATTAAACTTAAAACTTATAAAAATGAAAAAAAAGAGCCTTTTAATATCGACCAAACATCACAAGGAATTATCAAAACTTTCAGAGGCATTTGGAACCAGCTACTATAAACTAGTGGAAGGGATGATACTTTATTTTAAGAAAACAGGTATCAATCCAAATGATTTTAAAAATGACAATCCTTCTATACTCGTCAAAAATTTAGATAACAAGCTCATTGCATTTCTGAAAGTTCAGGAGAGAGATATTTTAAAGCCCTTACGCTTGGAAGTATATAACTACTCACAATCCGTAGAAGCGTCCAATAAAAGATTAGTGGCAAATCTCAATAAAGCGCTAAGCGCGATTCAGGAAAATGATAAAAGAAGGTATGAAAAGTTGGATCTTGAATTTAAAAAACAAAGAAAAGCTCTTGTAGCAATTGCTCAAATAGTCGATAAGCAAGATAAGAGAGGTTTAATATCAAAAATCAGCCAAATTCTAGACTAATGCCAATAAGTAAACCTCACAGCTCTCTCGCATCCTCTAACAAGGGTAGTTGTAAAAAACTCGCACTATATCTGGAAAAAGAAAACATAGAATTAGAAAAGCTTATGCCTAATAACAATAGCTTAAAAGAATTAGCACTAATTGAAAACAGGAAACAGTATTTTTTTAGTCATGACCGTGACAAATGCCATCTGACTGAAGTAATTGATAGTATCGATTCGAATATCAAAAAACTCGGCAAAAAAGATGAAAAATTCTTTTCGCCTACTATCAGTTTTAGCCAGGATGAGTTGCAGCATTTGTTAAGGTTAGCTTCCAATAAAAATCATGTGAAACATGTTTGGGAACTTGAAGCTAACGAGCTAAAAAAGTATAATGATCTAATTAAATCTTATGTGAGAAAAGTAATGGATAATTATGCCATGAACTTCAATCGACAATCAAGGAATTTAAAAAATGGAGGAGACCTAATTTTCTTTGCAAAGATCGAAAATTTTAGACGGTATAAAGGCACTGACAAGGAAGTTAAATCTGGTAAAATTAAATCAGGCACCTACAAAAATGGTCTCAACACCCACGTTCATTGCATAGTCAGTCGCAAGGACAAGACGCAAAAATTGAAACTGAAACCTACTGTGAATGATCGTAAAACAGATCGCACCATTAATGGTAATAATTACAGAGTTGGTTTTGATCGCCTAGAGTGGAGTAAAATGAATGAAAGAACATTTGACAAACTTTTTAAATACAAAAGGAAACTATCTGAAATGTTAGAGAATCAAATGATTTTAAAAAATGGTTCGCTTAGCGAGATAAATGATTTAAAAGAAAGGATTGAAAAAGAAAAAAGGATGCTTGATAACAACCTCAATCTAAACATTCGAGGGATAAACAGGTAATTTTGTAAAATATTCATGTTATCACTTGAAATGTTTTGCAAATGTTTCAGAAATTTCAACCACGATAATAGTCCAGAATTTTAACCCGTATTACAAACTCATATTTAGTATTCGCTAGATTGATCCTCGAGCGATCGAGATTGTTTTTNCTAATGATATATTCCACAANATTNGAAACTCCATTCTGNAAACGNATNTCATTTACGCGATAAGATTCTTCGTAAGAANCAACCTGTTCCTGTATAACGAAGTAGTTATCATATGCTGCCTGCATGGCACTATAGGCTTGGTTAATGGCTCGCTGATATTGATTTTTAATATCTTCCAGCGCCAGTTCGGCATCTTTAAGTTGAATCTTTTTAAGAGACACCTCTCTTTTAGCCCTGAAACCGTTGAATAAGGGAATATTGATACTTACTCCGGCAACCGAACTGAGGTTGTTGTTTAATTGATCGATATATGGAATATCCTGTTGAGAAAACTGGCTTTGGTTTGATTGTACCGCGTAATTGATTCCATCTATGTTTATAAATTGACCGGTTTCAACTATCTGTGTACCGGTTTCATTGAGCAGGCTGGCCAGGCTGGAATAATTAGTATTCATCTGTGCAAACAGGGAAACTTCAGGCGAATACAGGGATCTCGCTACGGCAACATCTTCTGCCGCTGCATCCAGTCGCAATCGTCGTGCTTCAAAAACTTCCAGGTTTTCCAAGGATTCTGAATAGACTTCTTCCGCAGTAAGACTGTATGCTGAAATTTTTGGTAATACATGGAAATTTTCAGTCCTAATTTCAGCATCGGTATTTAGCAATTGTGCCAGTTCCAGTTTAGATTGTTTCAACTGATTCTCAGCCGCGATAACCGCAGACTTGTCGTTACTTATCTGCCCTTGTATATCTGGATAGTTCGCCGGATTTCCTTCGCCCTGTTCATTAAGTGTTTGAACACGATCGGTTTGCTGTTTAGTACTTTTTAGTCTGAGTTTAGCGAGTTCCAACAGATCACGGTTATTAAGAATCTGAAAATAAGCCAGCGTAACGTCAAGAATTAATTGTTGCTTATCAGCTTCTTTTTCGGATTCAGCGGCCTTCATATTATAACGATCGCGCTGAATACTGTTTCTTAGTTCAAAACCATTAAAGATCCGGGCATTCAACCGTAAACCGGCATTACTAAAACTAAACTGCTGGTCAATTACATCGTTCGTGTAAGGATCTATACTCCGCCCTTTATTTACAGCATAACTGTAACTTCCGTTAATAGTTGGTAGCACCTGTGACTTCGTTGCACGAAAATTGAGTTCTTCGGTTTTAGACCGCAAATTGGATCTTTGGAAATCGATATTATGATCGATGGCCAGGTTGATGCATTCTTCCAACGATAATTCGTTTTCTGAAGAATTCTGTGCAGTTAAAACGTTTGTGATGATGAGAAATAGAATGATGAATTTTTTCAAAATAGTGGTTTTATAGTTTTGTGGCGCTTCCGTCTAAAAGATGAATAGTTCGTGAGCCATATTCGGCGTTGCTTTCAGAGTGAGTCGCCTGGATGATGGTGACGCCTTCTTGGTTCAGTTCATTGAAAAGCTGCATGATTTCGTCGCTTTGTTTCGAGTTAAGATTTCCGGTTGGTTCGTCGGCTAGAATTAATTTAGGTTTGATGATTAGAGCACGAGCAATACCTACAAGTTGCTGCTGCCCGCCACTTAATTGATGCGGAAAAAGATCTTTTTTCCCCACAATTTTGAAGCGATCAAGGATATCGGCCACCAACGCTTTTCGTTCGGAACTTTTTACTTTTTTATACAGCAGCGGCGTTTCGATATTTTCATAAACCGTGAGATCGTCCAGCAAGTGATATGCCTGAAAAATAAATCCGATATTCTGATTGAAAATTTCAGTTCTTTTTTTCGGTTTAAGGGAATGAATGGCTACTTCATCAAAATAATATATTCCTTCCTGAAAATCATCGAGCATGGCTATGACATTCAGCAGCGTGGATTTCCCGGAACCTGATGGCCCCATAATGGATAAAAATTCACCTTCCTGTACCTTCAAATTGAGATCATTCAGCAGAAAAATTCTTCTTCCACCGGAAGAAACCCATTTATAAATATGTTCTAAATTCAGCATGTTTTATTCGTTTCTTAAAGAGTTAATAGGATTGGAAATTGCGGCTTTGATCGCCTGGAAACTTACTGTAATGATTGCTATCAAGATTGCCACAGTCCCGGCAATAGCAAAGATTTGCCAGCCAATATCGATTCGATAGGCAAATTCCTGGAGCCATTTGCGAGCCATCCAGTAAGCCACCGGAAACGCGATCACCAAGCCGATTAAAACCAGCGTGATGAAGTCTTTGGATAGCAACCGGGTAATACTGCTCACACTTGCTCCAAGAACTTTACGCACTCCAATTTCTTTCGTACGCTGTTCCGCCATAAACGCTGCGAGACCAAATAAGCCAAGACAGGCGACAAAAATTGCGAGTCCTGCGAAAGTAAGCGCGGCTCTCGCCGTTCTCCTTTCGCTGGCATACATCTCTTCCACATTGGAATCTAAAAAATCATAGTCAAATGCAACATTTGGGGAAACTTTCCCAAAAGTTATTTTAAACTTTTCCAAGGTTTGGGGCAGTTCATTACTATGAAAGCGCACTAACATATATCGCAAAGGTTCAAAGCCATTATTGAACGCATAAGCACCAATTGGTGAACGCAGGGATGAAAAATTAAAATCATCTACAACACCAATAACGTAGGCATTCGGGCCTAGATTGGCAATAACATTTTTCCCGATCGCTTCTTGCGGAGTGATACCTAGAAAATCTACCGCATTTTTATTCAGAAGTACATCAACAATAGAATCTGATTCCTGTTTGTGGTTCGGAAGATCTTTCCCAGCCAGTAATTTAAGCTGAAGTGTTTCCACCACTCCTCCATTTGCCCTGTTCGTCTGCAGGGAAATTGATTCATCTGAATTCATATTTTTATACAAAGACCTTCCGCTTACGGTAATTCCCGGATAGCCCTGCGCCATGGTGGCAGAAGAAACTTCAGAAAAACTTTCGAACTGGCTGACCAGAGTTTCTCTTTCAGAATTCGATATTATGGCGCCAATAGATATGGCCATCGTATTATCTGGATTATATCCAAGATTTTTGTTTCTCATAAATTCAAGTTGATTGTAGATCACCACCACCGCGATGATGAGAATCACCGAAGNTGAAAACTGCACGATCACCAGGCCTTTTCTCAATAAAACGGTAAAACTTTCCCGGTCACGACCAGATCGAATTACCTCCATCGGTGAAAACCGGGAAAGATGCAGGGCTGGAAAGGAACCCGCGATCAAAGTAGTAAGCAGCCAGATTGCAAGTATAGCGGCCAAAAATTCAAATGAAAAGAAATAGTCTAGGGAAAGACTTGTACCTACTATTTTATCGAATAATGGAAGACTTAAGATGGTGAATATGACAGCGAAGACAATCGCGATAAGCGTTACGAATGCTGTTTCAGTAAAAAACCTGGCGATCAAAACTTTTGCGGAAGCTCCAAGTGTTTTATTAATTCCTACATCTTTTGTGTTTTTTTGGGATCTTGCGGTAGCCAAATTCATATAGTTGATACAGGCGATCAATAAGATCAACACCGCCAGAAGACTAAAATTTCGCACCTCATCAATACTACCCAATTTTGACGTATAGGCACTTTTAATATTGGCAGAATATAGGTGCATCTTTTCAAGCGGCTGCAGATCCAGGGTATACCATTGGTCTTCTTTTTCCACATTCGTATCAACCAATTCCTGCATTTTTGAAGTCACCAGTGAGGTTTTAGCATCTTTATTCAGTAAAAAATAGGTTTCAAAACTGGCGTTACTCCAATCCATTGACTTATAAAAACCAATAGATTTAAAGGAACCAATAATATTCCCGTCAAGGCTGGAATTAGCAGGAAAATCTTTATAGACGCCGGTTACTTCCATTTTCAGGTCATTATCGATATTGATTGTTTTCCCGATAGGATTCGAATTGCCGAAATATTTGCGAGCGGTAGATTCTGATACCACTGCAGTATTCGGCCTTTCCAACTGATCTTTTAAATTTCCGTAAACAAAATCCAGTTGAAAAATGTCGAAGAACTCAGGATCGGCATAATACAGTTTCGGTTCAGTAAAATTTTCATTTTCGGCTTCAATTGAGGCCGTTTTTCCGAAGTCATGATCCCATAATCTTGCTGATTTCTGAATTTCAGGGATTCCATCTTCCGCAGCAGGTTTTAAAGCCGCAGGAACTGTTGCCCAAACCTCATTGTTGTGCTGCTCTTTCGTATTGAAAATTACCCGATAGATGCGCTCTTTATTAGCATACATTTTATCAAAGCTCCGCTCTTTCATGATAAACAGAAAAAGAAGCATAGTTATGGTAAGACCAATAGAAAGCCCCATAATATTGATGAATGAAAAGGTTTTATCGGCTTTTATTCTGCGCCAGGATATTTTGATGAAATTTTTAAGCATACTATTCTGATTTCTTTGATGAGGTTTATTCGGTTTTTAGACTTTTGATCGGGTTCATGCTCGCCGCACGGAAACTTTTGATCCCAATGGTAAGAAAGGCGATTCCCAAAGTGATGACCGCAGCAAGCATGAATAAATACCATTTGATCTCGATGCGAAAGGCGAAATCCTGTAACCATTTATTCATGAGATAATAACTGAGCGGGAAGGCTATTACAAAAGAAATTCCTACCAGTTTGATAAAATCTTTGGAAAGCAGCGCCACGATCTGCGCTGCAGAAGAACCAAGCACTTTTCGGATACCGATCTCCTTAAAACGTTGCTCTGCTGTAAAAGTTACCAATCCGAATAAGCCGAGACAGGCAACAATGATGGTAAGAATGGCGAAAAGTGTCAGGATCGTTCCCATTTTCCGCTCCTTTAAATAAGTATGATTATAGGAATCATCCAGAATGCTGTAATTCAAAGCTTCCTTCGGGCTATAGCTGTTCCAATCGGAATTCAAATTTTCAATGATCCCGGACATATCTGCCGTTTTTGAACGAATGATCATTCCGCCATACGGATTCATTTTCAGAATTAACGGGTCGATTTCCTGGTGTAAGGACTTCCAGTTAAAATCTTTAATGATCCCGATAACATGGATGTCTCTTGGACCTTCATCGGTATCCCGCTGGAAAGTCTTTCCAATAGCATCCTTACCAAAACCAAGCGCTTCCGCAGCTTTTTCATTAATGATCACATTATCTTTTTCGGTTCCGTAGGACTTGGAAAAATTACGTCCAGCCAGTAATTCCATCCCCATTGTTGGGATATAATTCTCATCCACATTGTAGAAGAACATCCGGCGTAAGAATTGACCGTTCAGAAAAATTCCACCCACTTCATTATCGCTTTCGCCGGCCGGCACAAAGGCAGAATGTGTTACATTTTCAACTCGCGGATAGTTTTTGATCTCCTGAATAAAACCTTCTTCATTGTTGCTTAACAAATAAGTATTGCGAACTACCAACAACTGGTCTTTTTCGTAGCCGATGTCTTTATTCTGAATATAGCTCATCTGCTCTTTCACCACGAGCGTGGAAAGAATAAGTCCTGCGGAAATCACAAACTGAAAAACCACGAGTCCACCACGAATCCCTGAATTCTTTCCGCTGCCGGAAAATTTAGATTTCAAGGCGTTTAAAGGATTGAAGGAAGACAGGTAGAATGCCGGATAACCACCCGCCAGAACAATGATCAATAAGATCAATCCCAATAAAGACAGGATATAGATCGGTTTTAAAAAAGATATGAATTCGATGCTTTTTCCAGCCAGCTGATTGAATCCCGGAAGCGAAATCCCAAAAATGACGATGGCAAGAATAGTTGCTAAAACGGTGGAAATAAAAGCTTCGGCCAAAAACTGGTAAATAAGCTGTTTTTTATTCGAACCGAGAACTTTTCGAATTCCCACTTCTTTAGATCGTTTGGATGCCGATGCTGTAGCCAGATTCATATAATTGATACAGGCAATCACCAGCATAAAAATGGCTACAATACTGAAGATAAAAACGTATTTAATATCTCCACCCTGTTCCAAAGTGGTCGCATCAGAAAAATCGGAATGCAGGTGAATATCGGTGAGCGGCTGGAGAAAAAGTCCCAACTCATTATCCTTCTGAAATTCTTCATAAGACATCCCAATGGCATCGATCATTTGCGGTCCCATATATTTCTTGGTGATCGCGGGTAATTTTGCTTCGACTTCAGCTATATCAGCATCCTTTTTTAAAACCAAATAGGTGAAAAAGTTAGATTGCATCCAGGTGGTTTTTTTCGCATTGGTGTAACCAAGTGTAGACGCAAGGATATCGAAGTGAAAATGTGAATTTTCAGGAACGTCTTTCATCACAGCGGAAATGGTGTAATCTTCATCACGATTGGTCACCGTGATCGTTTTTCCCACCGGATCTGTATTACCAAAAATATTACCGGCTAATTTTTCAGAAATCACCACGGTTTTGGGTTTATCCAGCGGAGTCTTTTGATTACCGTTGATAATCGGTAGCGTAAAAACCTTGAAAAAATTCGGATCAACATAGCCCATGCTGCTCTGGCCGTAATAAGTCCCGTTGTATTCCAGTCGGTTGTTATGAGATTTCGCCAGTCTTGTCGCATCGGTAACCTCCGGAAGATCATTTTTTAGTGTTTGCGCTACCGGTGCCATTACCACAGCTTCCTTCATTTGCTCACCATTTATCTGAGCTTTAAAAACAACTCGAACAATACGGTCAGCCTTTTTATTGAATCGATCGTAGCTCAACTCACTGGAAACGTACAGCATGATCATGATCACAGACGCGATCCCCAGCGCCAGCCCGATAATATTGACCGAAAATGTGCCTTTATTCTTGATGATATTTCTCCAACCGATTTTTAAATAATTCCTGATCATAATGATTGATTTTGATGATATTCTTATTCAGTTCTAAGGCTTTTAACAGGATTTGATCTTGCTGCCTTAATGGCCTGGAAACTGACAGTTAGAATTGCGATGAACATCGTAGCTAAGCTGGCAAGGAGAAAGATCCAGATATTCAGGTCTATTCGGTAAACAAAATTGTTCAGCCAGTTTCTTGCCAGTAACCACGCGATGGGAACGGCTATAATAATTGCAACGGAAACGATCTTTAAAAAACTCAGTGATAAACTGGATGTGATTTGGATCACACTGGCACCCAGAACCTTTCTAATCCCGATCTCTTTAATTCTTTTTTGTGCCGAAAAAGTGGCCAGTCCCAGCAATCCCAGACCAGCAATAATGATCGTTAAAACCACAAAAATATTGAAAATGTGAGCAAGTCTTCGTTCAGATTTAAACATGGAATTAAACGCATCGTCCATAAAACGATAACTGAACTCCTTTTCTGAATCAAACTTTTTATAAGTGGATTCAATATTTTTAATCAGATCTGGGAGAATCGCAGTTTTTTCATATTTCACATAAAAATTTCCAGAATCAAAATCATTCGAGCTTATATCGTTTTTTGAAACCATCATCGCGAGCGCATCAATGGGAGTATTTAAAGATGAATAATGAAAATTTTTTACAACACCCACTACTTCATAAGGAGTCCCTGCCAGTTCAATATTCTGCCCACGCGGATCATCATCCAGTTTGAACTTTTCAATAGCCTGTTCATTTATGACCAGTTTTTCAGGTTGTACAGCCATATATAAATCTTTTGGCTTCATTTTCCATTCTACCTGCAGTACATCAAAAAAGTTTTTATCTACAGTCATAAAAGGTAGAGCGATCGGTTCGGTGTTTTTCGAAGAAGCATAAAAAATGTTATAGCCTCCGTATATAGGATATCCTGAAATTGATGAACCCTTGATCTCCGGAATTTTCTCAAGCTCATTTTGGAATGCAGGGATTTTCGTTCCCATACTTTTTTCCACGGGGATCATGAGAATTTCAGATCGATTCAAACCTGTATTGACACTTTGCAAATGATACATTTGCTCTTTGATGGTTATCCCACCAATTATCAAGATTACCGCTATGACAAACTGCAATGTAGTGCATACTTGACGCACTATATTTCCTCCCAAGTCATTCTGAGCTTTTTTAAAATTATCTATCGGCCTGAGGGATGACATGATAATCGCGGGATAAAGTCCGGCTGCCAGAATACTCAGAAAATAGATACAAACGATAATTGCAATAAAATTTCCATTAAGAAAAAAGCTACTGTCAATGCTTAAATCAAGTAAACTAAAGAAAAAATCTTTCAACAGAAAACTTAGCAGTCCTGCCACTATAAATGAAATACTTATAAACAAGGCTGATTCGATATAAAATTGAAGCGCAATTTCCTTTTTACCGGCACCATTAACTTTTCTAACACCAATTTCTTTAGATCTTGAAGCAGCTCTCGCGGTGGTTAAGCTCATATAATTAATGAGAGCCAATAATAATATCAGCCCGGCAATGAGAGGAAAAACGTCTAGATATCCAATACCATTATTATTTGTATAATCTAAATGAGTTTCAGTAAAAGGATGTAAGAAATACTCATCTTTTGATTCTTTGTCACCTTCTTGGCTTAGCTCGGTAACGGTTTGGGCTACCTTGTCACTTCCTGAAATGTCGTTGATCCTAAATAAGGTTTTGAACGCACCGCCACGAACAATCGACGGACTAAAAAGTCTTTCGTTTCCCTTAGATTTTTCAAGGCTGGAAATCGAAGCAATAAATTTATGCTGAATACTAGAATTCGATGGACTTTTGGATATGACTCCTTTGACGGTATACGTATACAACGAGTCTTTTTCAATTTGCAATATTCGTCCTATGGGATTTTCAGCACCAAAATACTTCGTGGCGATCTCCTGAGAAATGATCAAACTGAAAGGATCTTTCAAAGCGGTTTCAGCATTTCCTTTCAAAAGTGGAAATGAGAAAAAATCGAAATAATTTTGATCAGTATAAAAGAAGCCTTCTTCGGAAAAACTTTTAGGATCGTTCCCGGTTCTTCTGACGACTAGCGGCTGATACTCCTCAAAAATCCTGATACTTTCATTAACAAAAGCAGATCGTTCCTTGGTCATCTCAGCGGTAGCCGCACTAAATTTCTGAATGAATATAGTATCACTGCCAAAAAGTGTTTTCCCTCGCAATGTGAAAATTTGATCTGCGTCTTTATGAAACTGATCGTAACCCTGTTCGTGGGTAACGTAGAACATGATCAAAATGCAGGCGGTAAGGCCTAATGAAAGACCACCAATATTAATAAAACTGTAGAGTTTGTTTTTCCTAAGATTCCTGAATGCTATTTTAAAATAATTTTTGATCATGATGATGTCTTGATGGTTTTATTCAGAGCGTAAACTTTTCACCGGGTTTTGGATTGCTGCCCGGACCGTCCTAAAACTGATGGTGAAAATGGCAATTCCAATCGCAATGATCCCGGCGATTATAAAAATCCAGATATTAAGGTCAATTCGATAGGGATAATTTTCCAGCCACTGCCTGCTGAAATACCATGCGATGGGAGTGGCAATAACAAATGCAATTAACACTAATTTCAAAAAGTCTGAGGTTAGCATAATAGTGATCTTGCTTACACTAGCACCAACGACTTTACTAATACCAATCTCTTTTCTTCTTTGTGACACGACCAGAAGCGAAATTGCAAACAGGCCTACGCAGCTCAGTATAATGGCTATGATCGAACCGCTGGTGATCATCGTGGTCATATTGCGCTCTTTTTCAAGCGTTCGATCAATATTTTCATCGATAAATGACCCTAGAAATTCCGAATTTGGTTCGATTTTATTCCAGGCAAGTTTCACCTTATTGTAAGAGTCGTTTAAATTTCCTGGTCCAACCTTGACATAGGCATAGCGCATATTCCAGTGCGGGTTCAGAAAAATCGTAAGGGGTTCGATCTCTTTGTTCAGATTCTGAAAATTGAAATCCTTAATAATTCCTACTACGGAATATCTCACCGAATCTTCGAGGTAAATTGTGGCATTCATTACATCTTCATCACCCATTTCTATTGCCATCGCTTCATTGATTAAAATGGAAAGACTATCTGAAGCATACGAACGATCATGAACACGACCTTTTTTTAATTCCAGACCGATCGTTTCCACATAATCATAATCTACGGTGATCACGTTCGTACGAACTGTTTTGTTACGATGATCAAAACCCATCACGCTGGTGGTCGTTGAGCGATCACGGCCCATTCCTAAATTGCTGTTTGCGGAAGTCAGGCTTTTTATATCAGCTTCATCCTGAAGTTCATTCCTAAGCAATTGCATATTCCTGAAATCATCATTTTTGCCATTCAACGGGAAAGTGATTAACTGTTCTTTTTGGAATCCCAGGTCTTTTTTCCGCATAAATTCTAACTGTTTCCATAAAACGAGCGTTCCACTAATCATCAAAATTGCGATGCTAAACTGGATCACAATAAGGGAATTTCGAACGGCATTTCCACCGTCGAGATTCAGTTTGCCTTTGAGTGCTTTTAAAGTGCCGAGTTTGCTTAAAAGCAAAGCCGGATACCCGCCAGCTATGAAAGTTACGATTGCTATAGCGGCAATGAACCCGAAAAGATTCCAGAAACTAACAACATTTTCAAAAGAAGCACTTGTATTAAAGAGCGTTTGGAAAGGTTTGAGTACTATTTTTGAAAATGCCAGACCGAATAACAGAGCGCCTAAAAATACCAGTAGACTTTCACCCCAAAACTGGAAAAATAACTGAGATCTACCAGCACCAAGGGTTTTACGCATTCCAATTTCGCGAAGACGCTGCGAACTTTTAGCGATGTTCATATTGATGAAATTGACGCTAGCGATTAAAAGAATCAAAAAAGCAATTCCCAGAACTAGGTAAGGATAAATTCGATTAGCCACGGCAACCCCTCCATCTTCCCGTGCAAAATGATAGTCTTTGATTGAAAGTAGTCGCTGCTGATAGTAATTTCCATTGGCATCAGGTTGCAGACCGTCACGCTTGGCACTGGCGATATCATTGGCATAATGACGATCGGTAAAATCGGTTGTAGACTTTTCAAATTGTTCAGGCGCAACACCTTCGGCCAGTTGCAGATATACTTCATGGTTAGAGTTATCCCAACGATCGATATTTCTACCATACATTCTTTCTGATTGCTGCGTGAAATTGAGTGCTATTTCAAAATTAAGACTGCTTTCGTCGGGCATATCTTTTATCAGCGAGGTAACCTTAAAAGGAACTTCTTCTTCATCAATAATTACGGTAACCGATTTACCGATTGGATTTTCTTTTCCAAAGATTTTTTCAGAAGCTTCCTTTGTTAAAGCAATTTCAGATTTTTCAGAAACCGGATCAGAATTCCCATCAATCACCGGAAAGCTAAAAATGGAAAAGAAGGAAGGATCCACAAAAGCCGATTGTAGCCTCAGCTGTTTTTCACCATGACTTACAACCACTCCGCCACCGTTAAACCGGGTAATTTTTTCCACGCCGGGAACTTCCTCTTTTAAAGCGGCAGCAAATGGAACCGGTTTGGAAACACTTGCTCTTGATCCATCTTTAGATTGTTCAGAATGATAAACCTGGTAAATACGATCGGCATTATCATGAAATTTGTCATAGGACAACTCGAATAAAGCATACATTGAAAGCAGGATCGCTGCTCCAAATGCTACAGAAAGTCCGAATACATTCAGAAAAGTAAAAGTCTTTTCTTTCCAGAGACTTCTCCACGCTATTTTAAAATAATTTTTAATCATGATTTTTTGATTGATGAATGATCCCTAGACTAGTACATTTTCAGTGACTTTCTGCCCGTCCAGCATCCTGATGATTCGGTGACTGAATTTCGCGTCGTGTTCACTATGCGTTACCATGATGATGGTGGTTCCGGCTTCGTTAAGCTCGGTTAAAAGATCCATTACTTCGTTACCGTTGCTACTGTCCAGGTTTCCCGTAGGCTCATCGGCAAGAATGATCTTTGGGTTATTTACAACGGCTCTAGCTACGGCCACACGCTGTTGCTGCCCTCCAGATAATTGCTGCGGAAAATGCTTTCTACGATGCATGATTTGCATTTTTTCCAATACTTGGTGAACGCGTTCTTTTCTTTCCGCAGGTTTTACGCCGGTATAGATCAGCGGAAGCTCTACATTTTCAAAAACTGAAAGTTCATCGATGAGGTTGAAACTTTGGAAAACGAAGCCGATATTGTGTTTTCTCAATTTGGCTCGCTGGCGTTCATTGTAACCGGCCACTTCAATTCCGTTAAAAAGATAACTTCCTCCGTCTGGATCGTCCAGCATTCCGAGAATATTCAGAAGCGTTGATTTTCCGCAGCCTGATGGTCCCATAATCGCTGCAAATTCGCCTTCTTTAACTTCAAAAGACAGTTTGTTAAGTGCAATGGTTTGAACCTCTTCTGTCTTGTAATATTTTTCCAGGTTAGTGATTTTGATCATTTCTTAAATATTTTGTCCGTTTTAATTGATGTCTTAATTGTTGATTACCAGTTCGTCCACGTCTCCAAAGTTGGAATAACTGGAGGTAATCACTTTATCGCCCGGCTCCAGACCTTCCAGAACCTCGTAATATTCAGTATTCTGGCTTCCCAAACTAACCGAAGTNTTATAAGCGGTCTCTCCATCTTCGGAAACTTTAAAGATCCAGTTCCCGCCAGTTTGCTGAAAGAATCCGCCTTTTGCCACTAGTGTCGCTTCTTTTTCCTGGCTTAGTGCCAGCTTGATCTGAAGGCTTTGCCCTCGCCTGATATTTTCAGGAACGCCATCAACAAAATGCATATCTACTCTAAAGCGGCCGTTGGAAACCTGTGTATACACTTTTTTGATCTCCAGTCTATAATCTTTCCCGTTGAAATTGAATGAACCAATCTGCCCGTTAAAGATCCTTGAAATATAATGCTCGTCAATTTCAGCCTGAACTTTGTAAGAACTAATCACATCGATCTGGCCCAGCCGCTCTCCCTTAGATTTGGACTGACCAATTTCTGCATCCAGCGCGGTTAACTGCCCGTCAACCGGTGCTTTCACTACCAGATCTTCCACTTTTTTCCGCATAAGTTCCAACGCTTTCCTGGTACGCTCGTAGGATTCCCGGGCCTGTGTGGTTTCGGTCTTACTGGAAACCGAATCCTGAACCAATACACGCTCTGTTAACTCTAATCGTTCTTTCTGGTAATTATAATTGTTCTTGGATTCTTCATAATCCTGTCTCCCAATTGCCCCTTTTTCATATAATTTGGAGTTCAAATCATATTTCCTTTTCGCTTCTTTCAGGCTGTTTTTTACATCGGTCATTTGATTGAGCCTGTTAATGGTATTTTGCCGAGAAGCATTTTGCGTACGCTGAATCTGGGTAAGCAGGTTGTACACCTGTGTTTCCTGGTTCACAAGACTCAATTCCAGATCGGTATTCGAAAGTCGAATAATCGGTTCCCCTTTTTTCATCATGGCACCGTCTTCTACAAAACGTTCTTCCACACGGCCGCCTTCCATCGCGTCGAGGTAAATGGTTTTTATTGGAAGCACCACCCCGTTTACCGGAATGTTTTCCTGGAAATTTCCATCTTTAACATTGCTAATCGTGATACGTTCTTTATCAATATTCAATTTTGAATTGCCTGTGGAGGAATAAATAACAAGGAGAATTAAAATCACTATAATTGCACCTCCTGCAATCATCGCAATCTTTTTAGGGGTAAATCTTTTCTTTTCTAATGGTATATCCATAAATGTTTAATTTCACTGAATTACTAGTCAAATTGATGCCAAGAATATAAATGTTTGATATACAGTTTTTTAGATTAAAGGTTTTAAAAGAAGGTGTTCGGTTTTGTGACACTTCCTGTTCGATTTTAAAACAATTTTAACTTTACCTTTTTTTCGGGCTTTGAAAGTTCATCAAGCCTTCAATAAATTGTAATATTGTGTTATGCAGCTTAAAAACGCCAAAATTCTGGTGATCGATGACGATCCCGATGTGCTTATTGCCATGAGGCTTTTAATAAAGTCTCATGTGGCTGAGATCGATGTGGAAAAAAAACCGGCTCATCTTCCCGCCATTATTTCCGAAAAAAAATTCGACCTAATAATCCTCGATATGAATTTCAACGGACTCGTAAATACGGGAAATGAAGGTATCTTTTGGCTGAATAAAATCAAAGAATTAAGTCCCGAAACCGATGTGATTCTCATTACCGCTTATGGAGATATTGAGCTGGCGATTCGTTGCTTAAAAGAAGGTGCTTCAGATTTTATAATTAAACCCTGGCAGAATGACAAAGTGATCGAGTCGATTACTGAAATGGTTAGGAAAAAGAAAAAACCCGGTACTAAAGTCAAGACGAAATATGGAGATGATCGGATTATTGGTGAAAGTGAAGAAATAAAGAAAGTTTTTACGAAGATTGAAAAGGTAGCTCCAACCGATGCGAACGTGCTGATTCTGGGCGAAAATGGAACCGGAAAAGATCTTGTAGCCAAAGCCATTCATGAACATTCCAATCGTAAGCACAAGCCTTTCGTAAAAGTTGATGTGGGCGCACTTACCTCAACCTTGTTTGAAAGTGAATTATTCGGATATAAAAAAGGAGCGTTTACTGATGCCCGGGAAGATCGAAAAGGAAGGTTCGAAGCTGCACATGGCGGAACATTATTTCTGGATGAGATTGGGAACATAAGCCTACGGCAGCAGGCACGGTTACTTACTGTTTTGCAAAATAGAACCATTACGCCTTTAGGTTCGAATGAAGCCGTACCAGTAGATATCAGGCTCATTTGCGCGACCAACCTTAAGATTTCCGAATTATCTGATGAATCAAAATTCCGGAAGGATTTGATCTATCGTATTAATACAGTAGATATCGTAATTCCGCCGCTACGAGCGAGGGGAACCGATATCACTTTATTAACGCGTTATTTCCTGGATTTCTATTCGGAAAAATATGCTAAAGGACCTTTCAAAACAGAAAAAAGCTTTCTCGAAAAACTGAAAAAGCATCCGTTTCCCGGAAATGTTCGGGAACTTCAGTATATCGTGGAGCGGGCAGTGATTATGTCTGAAAATACCATTTTGGCGAATAAAGATTTATCCTTTTCAGCAATAGAATCGACACCGGAAACTCAGGAAATCAATGATTTGCGACTGGAAACGGTTGAAAAAAACACCATTCTGAAGGTGATTGATAAGAATAAGGGAAACATCTCAAAATCGGCTAAAGAACTCGGGATCACCCGCGCTGCTTTGTACAGAAGGCTGGATAAGTATGACCTTTAAAAGTTATCATATCGCCATTACGATACGAGCGATTGTCCTTGCGGCCGTTTCGTTAGCGATTTCCTATTTCTTTTTCATGCAAAACTGGGTTGGTTTTTCGATGTGCCTACTTGTTTTCATCATGGTGATCTACAACTTTTTCAGATATTTCAGTAAACGTTTTGAGGTTATTGATGATTTTTTTGAGGCGGTAAAATACCGTGATTTTTCCCGTAATTATTTAGCTGAAAATAAAACAGAAGACATTCGCAGATTATTTACCGGTTTCAATACCATCAACCAGACTGTTCGCGAAATGAATTCGGAAAGAGAAGTACAATATCTCTATCTTCAGAAAATCCTGGAAATGATCGATATCGGGATTCTGGCTTACTACCTGGAATCTGGCGAAACACTCTGGATCAACGAAGCTTTTCAGCAATTGATGGATGTTCCGCGTTTCAAAAACATCAAATTTGTAAATTCCCGAACACCCGAGATCTACCAGCAGTTATTCGATAATTATTATCTCGAACCAGCAAATCTGGATCTGAAGATTCGTAATGAAAATATGAAGGTGATTGCTTCCCACAGTATTTTTAAAGTCGAAGAGCGATCCTGTAAGCTGATCGTGGTTCATAATATTGATGATACGATCAATAAAACCGAATCGGAGGCCTGGAAGAAATTGTTAAGCGTGATGACCCACGAGATCATGAATTCTATCGCGCCTATCTCTTCGTTGGCAAATACGCTAAAAACTTCGGTTAGAAATACTATGGACGATTCCCTTCATGAACTCGACCTGGAAGACCTTGATGCCGGATTGGGCAGTATCGAAAAACGCAGCGATGGCCTGATGAAATTTGCTAAAACCTATCGCAGCCTGAATAAAGTGACCAGCCTGAGCAAGGAAACGATTCTTCTAAAAGATCTGTTCCACGATATCGAGCAGCTTATGCGTTCATCTAATTCATTAAAAAAAGACACGCTTCGTTTTGTAGTGGCCGATGAAAAGCTGGAAATAGAAGCTGATTCCTATTTACTGGAACAGGTACTCATTAATCTTATTCTGAATGCTATTGAGGCTTCCCAAAATGAAGAAAACCCACAGGTTCTTGTAAAAGCTGTACAAAAAGCCAATGGTAGGAAGATGATAGCCGTGGTAGATAATGGTCCCGGTATCCCGCAGGAGATCAAAGACAAGATCTTTGTGCCTTTCTTCACCACCAAGAAACAGGGGAGCGGAATCGGCCTTAGTTTATCAAGACAGATCATGACCCTGCATGGCGGAAAGATCCAGATCGATAATATTCAAAGTAGAGGAGCACAAGTGTCTTTAGTATTTTAAAATTGTTGATTCGCTCAAAAAAGATATATCAGAAAAATTCTTGGTTTTTGTATGGATGAGAATATTTGAAAAGAAAACATAAATTCATTTATTTTAAAGCCGAATAATACTCTCACCCCAGCATCCATAATTTGCAATAGAAGGAAACATTTCTGCTCACCATCTTTTTAAACTAACTATTTAAAGAAAAAATTTATGTAACATTTTTTCATTTCTGAATCAAAAGGGAAATCAAAATTTAAAATCGAGGTGATGAAACAAAAAACTGTGCAAGACTTAAAATTAGAAATTCAGTTACAGGCTAAAAATGGAATTGATTTTATTATATCAGCAGGAATCCTATGGGCTATAATATCTTGCATATGGACTTTAAATTTCAGCTCATATAATAAAAGTATACTCACATTTATTGTTGGAGCCCTTTTGCTACCGATTGCTTTTGGGTTATCCAAAATCCTCAAAACAAACTGGAAAGTGAAAGATAATCCACTTCAGGCACTTGGTCTCTGGCTAAACTTTGCCCAATTAATTTATTTTCCATTTTTAATATTTATTTTAACTAAATATCCTGACTATTTTATTATGGCTTATGCCATCATAACAGGTGCACATTTATTTCCCTATGCCTGGTTCTATGACGAAATTGGATATGCAGTATGGGCTATAGTAATTTCTATAGGAGTCTTGCTAATTACCTTAAATATCAATCTTGACAACATCTGGTCAGTTCCTTTATTTACATCAATAATGTTTTTTTCTCTAGCTGCCTGGATTTTCTTCAGACTGAAAAGATTAGAATAGTATAAAACGTCATCTGAAACACTAACTGATAATATAATTAAAGTGATTTGTCCATATGGCTGTCAAGCAAAAAAAATATCCAAATCACAGAATTAATTTTAGTTGATGCTTCACTGGCTGCCAGAGCTTTAATTTAACCCGATTTTGATCCGGAAAATCATCTTACGAAATGCTTTAAATTACTCAGCATCTTTAGCTAGATTAAGAAGACTTTGAGAATATGGCTGCTCAGATAGCTACAGGCATCAAAAAGAAAAAAGAGATATAGGAAAAATTACAAATGGAGGATTGTGATAGACCGAAAAACCTATGTGTACGGTTATATAGACTATATAAAAATGGATATAAGACCAGATTTAAGAGACATCAATTTACAGGTAGCCATGTTGGCAGCGGAAAAAACATTTGGTAAAGATATGGTTAAGCAGACTATAATACACCGTATGAAAATTTAGAGAGGTATAATTTGCTGATCGAGGAAAACCCTGGTCAGATTATTATGCTAAAACATCAAGAATGGTTTTTGGAACAGGTTAATCACATACTTTCAAAGGAATAAATGGGTAGAAACCAAGAATTCACGGAATTATACAATATTTATGCTCCGAAGGTTTTTAAACTTTGCCTCGGGTATGCTGCTGGCGATCATGATTTAGCTAAGGATTGGCAACAAGAGACTTTCATAAAAGTTTGGACACATTTAAAAAATTTCAAAGGTAATTCTGCGATTGGGACCTGGATTTTTCGAATAGCTGTGAACGTATGTCTCAATGGTCTTCGAAAGAAAAAAAAGTTTGCGAAAATCGATATCATTCCAAATTTTTCAGAAGTGGATGATCTGGATGAAACCGAAATCACTGAAAAAAACCTGAAAAAAATGTTTCAATGTATAGATATGCTAAATAACAATAACAAAACCATGATTCTTTTAAACTTGGAAGGTGTTCCTCAAAAAGAAATCGCNGAAGTAGTNGGAATAACTTACGGAGGACTCCGCACAAGATTAGGCCGGATTAAACAAACCCTTTTAAAGTGTATTTCAAATGACAAATAAAGAACTAAGTAAAATATGGCAGAGCCAGTCTTCCATGGGTCAAATTGAAAGACCTGAAAAGATTATTCAAATGGCTAGAACCAAACGTGACGGACAATTACTTACAATCGTAATATTGTCCGCAACACTCTTAATATTGCTATTTTATGCCTGGAACTATCTATCATTGAAATGGAATAATTTCAACATAGGTTTAGTAGTAATGATTACGAGTATCACTTTACGTACACTCATAGAAATTGTATACGTTAATCAAAAACAAAGAAAAATGCTAAGCCTGGATCCAAAAGCATTCAGGGATTATTTAGAAAATTTTTACCGGCAAAGAATGATTCTTAATTATAGCGTTACCCCCATTTGCTTTATCAGCTATATTATTGGCTTCAGTATGTTACTTCCATACTTTAAAGAAACATTACAGCCTGGTTTTTACCATTATGTTTTAATATCGGGCATTATATCACTAATAATCATCGTTTTTATTCTGATTAAAAATTGTTTTGAAGAGCTAATGTTCTATAAATTCCTTTCGAAATAAATCGGGTATGTTATCCAGAGTTATCTCGAAAGTGAATAGCAACGATATTGTTGTAGGTTATTATTTTCCAGAAAAGCAGATCTATTTATTCTGTCCAAATTAAGGACACTGAAAAAGAATCGAATTTAAATAGGTAAGCCGAAGGAACTATATTTTTTGGCACCTATTCTAATAAAAAAGATTTCTAAACTAAAGTCGCAGTAGAACTATTGACAATTGCTTAATTGATATAAAAATTTTTAATGAAAAATGAAGCAGCATTTAAAACATATTGCAATAATCGTGGATGATTATGATATTGCAATAAATTTTTACACACAGAAATTAAATTTTGACTTAATCGAAGATACTACTCTTTCGGAATCAAAACGCTGGGTACTAGTCAGACCGAAAAGTTCTAAAGAATGTTCTTTATTACTGGCCAAAGGGGTTAATGAAAAACAAAAAAGTAGCATTGGAAACCAAACTGGGGGAAGAGTATTTCTTTTTTTAAATACTGATAACTTTGAAAGAGATTATCAAAATCTGATTGACAACAATATAAAGATTGTAAGAGAACCAAAAGTTGAAAAATATGGAAAGGTTGCTGTTTTTGAGGATATATACGGGAACCTTTGGGATTTGATAGAACCCCAGAAAATAGACGAAAAATTTTACTCTACTGCGATTGCCAAAATAAAAGACATTAAAAAAGTAGATTTGGTCCTTGCGCATTTAAGAAGTCTAAGAAATAAAACACTTTTGGAAACTGGTAATATTTCATTTGATATTAAACAATCAAAAGAGGACCCTACTAAAATAATACTATGGGAATGTTTTGAGAATGAAGAATCATTTAATGACCATTTAAACTCAAAACATTTTCAGGAGTTCGTAAAACATGACATGATAGAGCTACAAAATAGTTATATAACCACTAATGTTGAATAGCTAAAAAACCTAAGATTGCAGCAATTGATAAATGAGTTCGAAAATGGAATTTTGAAATTTTTATTTAATAAATCGCATTGGACTAAATTACGAAATTCATTTTTCTAGCTCTAGCTTTTCCTTTCTAAAAATAGAAGGTGTCTTTCCCTCAAATTTTTTGAATGCGCTATTAAAGGTTGATAAACTTCGAAATCCCGATTCTTTAGCAATAGCTGCAATTTTATACTTGCCATGTAAATCATCCGCTAATCTTAGTTTTGCATCTTGCACACGATAATAATTAACAAAATCATTAAAATTTCTCTGAGCATGATGATTTATGGTAGCAGATATAGCGTGTGTACTTTCGCCCAAAATTTCACTTATTTTTCCTAACGACAAATCCTGGTCTAAAAACAATCTATTCTTTAAAATCAATTGTTTAACAGAATCAAACAGTCTGTCGTCACTATTACTTTTGAAGCTGGAACCATCAAGACCTAGTATTTGCATCTCAAAAGCTTTGAAACTTAAATAATAAATAACGATTGAATATAGTATAGGTCCGGTGATGTAAGGAATTTCTTCAAATCCTATATTCAAGACATACGAAACCCAAATCAGACTAAAACCTATTATGATATTCTTCAACCAAATAAAAATAGTCTGTTGAGATTTGGTCAATATCTTTCCTTCAAAATTTTTCTGAGTGCCTCTTAAAGTTCTCCAACAATTATAGATATATAATGCAAAATGGGCATATACTGTAAGCAAAATTCCTAGAAAAAAAATATAAAGTAAACTACTATTTACTAGATACCATTCTTTTGGAATAAATGGTAAATTCAAAAGAAAAATTACAAAAGGTATTAGCTCTAAATAATTTCTTTTTTTGATTTTGAATTTAGGATTCAGCATGGCAACAGTATACCAATGTAACAGCGGTCCTATCACTAAAAGCAATGACAATCCTGCAAGAATATACATTGGGGACAAGTTTTCGCCAAAAATCTTTATCACGGATTTCCCAACTCTTATAGCCATAAATATCAATAACAAAGCAAGGATGTTACTTGTTAGGGAATTTTTTGTTTTGTGAAAAAGTAAATAGATAGCCGAAGAAAGCCCATGCAATAGTCCCGCGCTACTCAAAAGAATTAAAATTATATCAGTATTACCCAAATGACTTTTTTCAATATGCAATTATCCAAAAAAACTTTGAATCTTGTGATCTGTTACTAATATGTAACCCATTGAAGGATTTGTTACAAAGCGATTCATTTGTAATATGAAAGGTGTTCTAATTCTGAATTATAATTGATTCTCGCCTATCCATTTTAATTAGAATATCATTAATACCTACAATATTATAATTCCGTCAATGTAAATTATAATGTTGAAATGCTTTTAGGGTGGAATTTTAAAAATCATTTTTAAAACAATTTAAATTGGCTAAAATTTCAGGCATTGAAAATTATTGATGGTACAATAAAAACAATGCACTGAGAAAAAAAAATTCACTGATAAAATCACTTACACCAAAATGAAGAATTTAATTACAATTAGTTTAATAATGTGCTTTTGCTATAATTTGTCTGCACAGAAACAAAGAATAAAGTATGAGGAGAAGAATAGACAATTTACACTTTATGTTCCAAAATCTGCCGATGATAAACCACTTTCATTAATCATTAATTTACATGGATCAGGGATGAGTAGCACTGAGCAAATGTTTTATACTGAAATGAACAAAACCGCTGATAAATATGGATTTGCAGTATTGTATCCGCAGGGTATTCATGAAGATTGGAATGTTGGATTTGAAATGGATTATGACAATGGTCCAGATGATGTTGGATATATAAAAAAAGTATTAGAGGAAGTTAGAAATCAAATACATATTGACTCATCAAAAATATTCGTTACAGGAATCTCTAGAGGAGGATTTTTTGCTCATAGACTTATTTCTGAAATGCCTAATGTGTTTTCAGGTATTTGCGTTGTGGGTGCTCCAATACCAAATAAAGTAATAGAGCGTAATAAGAATAATGATAAGATTGCTATTCTTCTGGTTCATGGAACAGATGACCAAGTAGTTAATTATAATGGTAAGCAGGGTTCCTATTCATCTATTGATAAAACAATAGAATTCTACCAGAAAAAAAAACAAGATCACGAAATGGAGTTGATAAAAACTTTTAAGCACCAAGACGATACTACAGAAGTGAAAATTTACTCCTACGACGATGATCAAAAAGTTAAACTAATTAAAATTGAAAATGGTGGCCATACCTGGCCGGGATCACACCCCTTTAATGCCGGCTTTTCATTAGGTAATACATCAAAATTTTCAATAAATGATTATATGTGGGATTTCTTTAATTCTATAAAATAACTCCTTCGGAATTTTCTAATCCATTAGATAATTAAGTTTTCATCAATAACAAAATTTAAATACCGTATGAAAAACTCACTACTCGCTATTTTCCTAATTTTTACTACTCTGTCATCATTTTATGGCCAGGAAAAAATAAGTCCAATTAACAACTCAGCCAATAGCAATCTTTTGAGATTTGAAACCAGTAAGATGCAGTGGTTTATGATAAGGGATTCACTTAAAATTCCGATTGGAATTGTGGAAACGGCAATTAAGAGAAATAAGGATTTAGTATATATAATTACATCGGTAGATATGAACCAGACTGCCTCAAAATGGATAGACAGTACTATCGTGAAATCTAAGAACTTCGAACCTATATATCATTCTTCATTTAATCAACAAAGAGATATAGTTTTAAATTTTAATGATCAAAAGATAACAGGCTATTATTTGGATAAAAGGACTGATATCAAAACCAAGTTATCCAAGATAATCGATACTTCTTTTTTTGATAGCAACTTTTATCCTCAATTAATTCGGCTTCTACCGCTCCAAAAAGATTATTCAGCTAAGATATCCATATTTGATTACAATCCTGAATCAAAAACAGGAGTGATGACGGCCACAATAACAAATACCGAGAAATCTATTATAAACCTCAAAGGAAAAAATATTGATGTGTGGAAAGTCGATGTTACAGACGATATTTCAGGTAACGAGGCTATAAGCACCTATTTTATAGATGTATTAAATAGAAAAATTTTAAAACAGGAGATTACCTCCAATGGCAGAAAGATGGTGATGGAAATATTTGAGGAATAATTACCGCAAGAAGTAATTTTACACTGAAATATGGAAAAATATCAAGAAACCTTCAATACCTGGAATAAAATAGCGAAGATCTATGAAGAAAAGTTTATGGATTTAGACTTATACAATGATACTTATGATATTTTTCTTGATTCAATTAATACAAACTCTTCAATTTTAGAAATTGGATGTGGACCAGGAAATATTACTAAATATCTATTAGAAAAAAATTCCACTTTAAAAATAAGAGGACTTGATATTTCCGAAAATATGGTGGCATTAGCTAGAACAAATATTCCTCTGGCTGAGTTTGAAATAATGGATTGTAGAAATCTAGATAGTATAAATGTAAGATACGATGCAATAATTTGTGGATTTTGTATTCCTTATCTCTCTGAATCGGATTGTGTGAAACTTATATTCGACTGTAACAGTTTACTTAACAACTCAGGATTTTTGTACTTAAGTTTTGTTGCAGGGGATTATGAAAAATCTGGTTTTATTTCAGGAAGTAGCGGGAATAGAACATATTTTTACTTTCACAGCTTAGATAATATCCAAAAAGAACTAAAAGCTAATTCTTTTGAAATTCAAAAATCTATATCTAAAAATTATAAAAAGATTGACGGAACTGAAGAAATTCATATAGTATTAATTTCAAAAAAAAGAAACAAAACATCAGTTCATCATAAATAATGGGGGTATGTCAGAGAAGTATAATTCTGTGAATTAGGAATTGTATTCGAAATCCGATAATTCTGCATTCCTACTCCAGTATTTTGCTAAAACTTCAAACTGCCATCATGTAGTTAATTAATTGGTTTACAAATCATTGAAAATCATTGAACTTTTTGCGGTGAATTTAAAATTCACTTTAACTATTTGATGAATTATAGTATTGGTAGTTTAATTCAAATCAAAGAAGGATATTTGAATGATAAGCAAAAGACAATAATTGAAAGCTATATAAAAGCTTATAATTCATTCGATATTAAAGGTATGATCGAATATGTAGATGAGGAAATTGTTTTTAAGAATATTTCAAATGGAAATACCGATTTAGAAATTAAAGGGTTAAAAAATTTTAAAGATCAGACAGAAACTACGAAGCAATATTTTACTAAGGGAAAGCAAACGATCAAATCGTGGAAATTTGAAAACAACCGAGCTATTATCAATATTGATTATTCGGCGGTTTTGGCTGTGAATCTACCTAATGGTATGAAGAAGGGTGATATCTTAAATCTTTAAGGACAGTCTGAGTTTGAGTTCCAGGAAGGAAAAATTGTGAGAATAACTGATAAAAGTTAATGCTAAAATCACATTGCCCATACTAGGATTAAAATTCAGAATTGCAACTAACAATTAATGCGATTTTTAAATAATAAACTTATTGTATAAGAGTTTTAATGGCTAATTATTCCCTGATTTTATTTTAAAGATTTATATAAACATTCGGTTGGGTATAGAAGTAAGTATTTTCAAACTTTATGAATCGTATTAAATTAAATAGGCAAGTGAAAAAAATCATTCCATTATTGCTTTCAACTCTTATAGTTATCATGCATTCATGTTCAAATCTTTCTGAGGAAAAACAAAAAATCCCTCAAGAGGAAGCCAATCTAAAAAAAGGTGCTGAAACCAGAGAAGAGAATTTAGTTGATCAAGAATTGAGGGATAGTAACTTAAAGCCCTTCAATAATCAAATTCTTGAAGAGTTTAAAACAAGAGAAATTCCAAATTCAAAATTTTTAAAAAGGGATTTACTATATGCGTTACAAGAAGATGGCATAGGCGAAAATCTTTGGAGAATGCTCGAATTTGAAGATGAATTGATTTATGATATAAATTCTGCAACAGTTTATATAAAGGCAGAAGATGGGCAAAAAAACATATATGGAATTACTTTTCCTAAAAAAATAGTTCGAAATGATTTTGGTTGGGAAGATGAAGTTGATTTTCCTTACTACAATGTTATTTCTTATGATGGAGTAAGGTATGTATCTATTGAAGAAATAGCCGAGAAAAATAATGCCTTTGTAGATTATCCTAATGGGTATGGTGATGTTGAATATTACTCCGCGTCTTTGTTGAAACTAATGAAAGACAACCTTCACTCTGAAGCTGCCTATTCTAATGCCGCGTGGAGACATGTTTATTTTATGAAACACTCAAAATCAAAATCAATCGAATAGCATTGGCACATAAAGTGATTTCATTTTAGTGAAATAATATACCATAATGTACAGAATTATTTTCCCTTTAGCCTTGTTGATTCTCATCAGCTGTAATCAAAACAAATCAACCGAAAAAAATAGTTTTAGACGAACTAGTAAATCGGAAAAGAAAGCTGACTCCCTTAGTGGAATTTGGAAACTACTTAAAGTTGATGATACTATTTTTGATATTCAGAAGGAATATGGACATCCTGCAGAACAACCTAGTTTTAAGATTGAAAATAGTAAACAGCGAATTTCAGGATTTTCTGGTTGTAATGGATATGGAGCAGATGCTAAAATAGATAGCTTAAGTATCGAGTTGACTGAAGGTATCCTTGCTACGGAAATGGGTTGTGGTGAAAATATTTGGGAAAATGATTTTTTTTCAAGATTGAGAGATATCGATTCATTAAAATACAACGCGGATACATTAATACTGTATAATTCAGAAGATAGATCTTTAACTTTCTTGAGAAGGCACCTTCATCCTTTAGAAATGTATACGTGGGAATTATATAAGGTAAATGACACTTTATTCGATATTAAAAAGGCTTACAATAGTCCAAATGAACCCCAACCAGTTATAAAATTTGATTTCGAGAAAAATCAGATTGGTGGTTATGATGGTTGCAATAGTTTTGGACTACAAATCAACTTCAAAGAAGATTTTTATACAAGTGGTCAGCTCATGTCTAACGCAAGAGGTTGTTATGATGGCTGGTCGGAGAAATTCTATGGTATTTTAGCTGAAAACCAATCAATTTCATTGAAGATGGATAAACTAATCCTTACAAATTCTTCAGGTCAATCTATGGAGTTCAAAAGAATTGAGTGAAAATTCATCTTATTTTTTGGCACCACGATTCAAATAAAAAGATGATTTATTTTCTGATCAAAATTTAATTTTTCTAAATGAAATAATGGATAATTCATATTTCATCCTTGTGAGATTATTTGAGCTTATCAAGTTTAATATTAGAGGTTTAATTATGATTTACAGAAGGTGTATTTATTTCGAAAGAGAAGAAAATTTGTTAGTCTTATAAATGAAAAAGTTTTTCAAATATGTATTCATTGTTATTGGAGTTATCATCGTAATTTTTCTATTTCTTGTTTTTTTCCCTTTATCGAATATTACATTTAAAGAAAAAGACTATTTGCAGATTTTAATCGAAGACGTCAATATTGTAGATATTGAAAACGAAAAGATTGATTCTTCACAATATATTCTCATAGAAGGAAACAAAATCAAAAGAACTGCAAGCTCACCAATAAAAATTTCTGATCAAAAAACTCTAAGAATAAATGCAAAAAACAAATATGTGATACCAGCATTATGGGACATGCATGTTCACCTTAATAGGCATTTTCCAAAAAATGTTGGTGCAGAATTTATCGTGCATGGAGTTATGCATGTTCGTGACATGCGTGGGGCCTATAAAGAACGTGATCCTTTTGCTACCACACCAAAGAGAATAAAAAATTGGAATCATCAAATTGAAAATGAGAAATTAATTGCACCGCTTATTCATAATACTCCTAGTCTCGCTATTGAAGGACCGCACAAAATGTTTGATGGCTTGCCAGACTTTTTCAATTGTAGTAATTCTGATGAAGCCGAATTACTGGTAGATTATTTCAATGGGCAGGGTGTTGATTTAATAAAAACTTATAATAATATTCCTAGGGATGCTTTTTTTAGCTTAATGCAGAGAGCAAAAGAAAAAGGTATTTCAGTAGCCGGGCATAAACCAGCTAGAATTAGCACCATAGAAGCCTCTAATTCTGGCATGAGAAGTCTTGAGCACGCAAGATTTTTAATATGGGATAGTTATAAATACGCCGATAGTATAAGAAAACTTCAGGATCCAAAATCAATGGACAAAGCTACTTTTCGTCATCAGCTTTTAAAAGACCACGATAGTGTTACTTTGGATAATATTTTAAGTACACTATATGCAAATAATACTTTCTATTGCCCGACACATCTTACCAGAAAAGCAGATGCATACGCTATGGATGAAAATTTCAGAAAAAGATATGATTCCATTAATCATGTTTTACAGTTAATATCCTTTGAAGATTTAGATGCTACCCACGCAGAGGACCCAAGTGTTTTTGCCAAAAAAATATATTTTAATTTTTATAAAAAGGGATTAGAAGTTACTAAAAAAGCTAATGATCAAGATGTCCAATTACTTGCCGGCTCTGACGTTCCTGAATTACCTGGGAGCTCTTTGATTGATGAACTGGAGGAGTTTTCTAGGGCTGGATTATCAAATTATGAAGTACTAAAAACTGCGATATCAAATCCTGCCAAATACTACAATTTGCAGAATCAATATGCTAGAATTAAAAACGGAAGGGTGGCGGATTTAATAATTCTGAATAAAAATCCTGTAGAAGATATTTCAGTCATAAGAGACATCCATGGTTTATTATATAATGGACATTATCTAGATCAAAAATCAATCAAAAAATACAAGCAAAAAATTTATGATAGGAATACCAGTTATATGATGTCAGCTAAGTTAATTTGGGATGTGATTATCTACTCTACACTTTAGTTTTGTAAAGATTACATCTCATCAATTTTTTCTTCAAAAAGGTCAATCTTCATCTGTATTTCTTTATTTCAGATCATATCCACCATTGTTTACATGAAATAGATCGACTAAAAATTTTAACTTTTCGACACTAAACGTTGTTTAGAAATTTGAGTAACAAAATTTAATTCTATTCGTCGAAATAAAAACGAACTATAAATATGAACAGAATTAAAGAAAGATTATTACCTCAAATTTTCATCATTTATACGAGATATTTAATTGGTGGAACATTTGTTTTTGCTAGCCTAATAAAAATAAAAGGGCACCGTTTTACTTCTGAAAGTGGAGAATTGAATCCTATAAATAGTGCCTGGCACTTTTTCGAAACTATGTACCAATCTGGATTGTATTGGCAATTCATTGGGATAACTCAGCTAATTGCAGGATTCTTCCTTATGACTCAGAAATTCTCCAAACTTGGAGCACTGATTTTTTTTCCCATAATCTTGAATATTTTTGTAATCACGCTTTCCTATTATTTCGCCTTTACTCCGGTTATTACAGGATTAATGTTGTTAGCAAATCTCATGCTTATTATTTGGGAGTGGAAAGAGCTCAAAATTATATTCAATTTAAAACCTGGTTTTAATAAAATGGGAAGATTAGAGAAAGATATGCTTTGGCAAATTGTTGGATTAATTTTGTTCGCTTTTACTTTTATATACAGAATATTGATTGATAAATATGATTTAGGATTTTGGATGCTAACTTTTTTTTCTATTAGCATTACCGGTCTTATAATAGGTCTATATAGAGAAAAGGAAAGAAAAAAATTACTCCAAAATCGTGTATAGTTTATTGCAAATTGTGAAAATCATCTTGGATGGACCTGGGTCATAAATGCTATATATAGTGATTAAACAAGAAACGAAATAATATGGACACCATTTCAAATCCAAATCAGTACATTCTACTATATTTCATTTATAAACTTAATTAAGAGAAGAGATTTCTTAGAAAAGGTCTTGGATACAATTCCAATTTCAATTTTCAATACATTAATCTATTCCCGCTACGCTGGGAAACAACCTTCACTTCCAAGCCCAAATTGTATTTTTAGTTCACTGATTAAAAGTTCCCTCTACTAATTTAATGCTACATCCTATGTTTTACCATTTCATAAACGCGCTCACTTTTGCCCCTTACATTCCCTACCTTTTTTTAACATCAAAATACCAATAGTTGGAATTTAAATCGACTGCATAAGACAACCGCAACTCATTTTCTAAGTCCTTATCAATCTCAAATTTCGAAATATCTATTTGATACTATAAAACATATGGTTGACTTAATCAATATTGGGCTAGACATTACAAGGAGAAGAAAGACTACGACTTAATGACTTTTTTAAATAAGACAAGATTAATACAATTCTTCCTAAATAATGTATGCTTAAATAAATATAGCTCATCTTCCCAGTATTTAATTAGACTCCACCTCTTTTTTCTTTGGCAAAACTACCCAGTAAATTCCTGAAGACGGCATAAAGCCACTGCGTTTTATATACGTCTTGATCAGGGTTTTTCTGGGTTTTTAGTTATGCACGAAAAAAGAAAGGATTGAAGTCTAANTAAAAAAACTGAAAATTATGATTAAGCGAATTCCCAAAAAGCCAAAATTAAATTCCCTAGAAGTAATGATTGAAATTATGGAAGATATCGAAAGTATAAATCTTGGGAGGTTCAATGTGAGGTATCCGGTGAGCAGAACACAATGTACTAATGCTATAACGGTATCTATAATACAGACTTGCAAAAGATTAGATATAGATTTAGAAAGGGAAGTTCCATTTCATTTTTCAGAAAAGCTCAAGAAACAGCACGGTAAGAAATATGGTGGCATCGTAGATTTTATTATAACGCCTACTGTTGGCCCTAAAGTAATTATAGAATTAGATAGCAGATTTAAAGGATTTTCGTTTGATAAACTTCGCGAACTGGGTGCAAAAAGGGATTTAAATGGCAGGAACGAATATATCTGTTACTGGCTTAGATACAAAATCAACAAAACTGGTAAACCTTATCACACATCTTATAAGCAAGACTGCAGCGATGAGTATCGAAAACTCGGTTTCGCAGATAAAAACGTCCGTATTATTGAGCATACTTTTCATCCAACAATTTTTAAACCTTTATGCTAATAGCTTTTTGCTTTTGGTAAAAAAACGATCATGAAAAACCTATTGAGCGAAGCGAGATCAATTAATTTGAATCAAATTTGGTAGATCGTTAAATGTAATATTATCATTAAACTATAAACCTATATTACTATAATCTAGTATTGCTTTAATATCACATTGTTGCTTTATAGTAATGAATTAAAATTATAAAATGATTAAACTATTATATAATATAAATACATAGCCATGAAACAGAAAGAAATTTATATCGACCCAAGTCTCAATTTAGAAACTCAAAGGATGGTTGAAAAGTATTTTGCAATTAAAACCGTTGTTGGTATTGAAGGTTTTGTTTACTCCGAAGGTGAGTTTCTGAAAAGGTATAAGAACTCTTATATGATGAATGATTTGAGGACTGCCAGCTTTTATGCGATTTATCAGGTAGATCATTGCGAAAATTGTAGGCAGTCCTATGAATTGCTTATAAATAGTAGGTCGCAACTTTCAAATTATATACAAGCCTCCCACAAAATTTGTAATACCTGTCTATGTTATCAAGCTAGTACAGAGAACTTTTTAGGGTACCGGATGAAATAATCCAATGTGTTTCGCTATAAATAACATTTGATTAATACTCAGGATTAATTAGCTTTACTAGCACAAACTGCTACTACTCTTCCCCTAATATCAGTATAGCCGTAATTATTGTTAATCGATCTATTTAATGGCATTATTCCAATCATCAGTTCTAAAATCACATCTTGCGTTGTTAGATAAAACAACCGTTGATAAAGCTTATAAAAAATATCAAAAATACTTTTGGAATACTACTATTCAAGAAAACATAAAAAGTGCTAAAGAGGAACAATATCAGGCAACTTTTCTAAATGAATTGTTTGTAAATATTTTAGGTTATACACTATTCCCAAATCCAAACTCAAATTTAACTACCGAGTTCAAAAACGAAAGAAACGCACGAAAAGCGGACGGTGCTATCTTGAAGGATGGTGTGGCAATAGGTGTTATTGAATTAAAAGGCACTAATACCAAAGACCTAGAGAGCATCCGTCGCCAGGCGTTTGATTATAAAGCCAACCAAAAAGGTTGTGTATATGTAATAACCTCAAACTTTGAAAAGCTACGTTTTTATATCAATGATGCAACAGAATTTGAAGAATTCGACTTGTTTACGCTTCCGAAAAACCGGTTTACCCTACTCTATCTATGCTTACATATTGATAAGGTACATAAAAATGTGCCACTCAAAATTAAGGAAGCATCTATTGCAGAAGAAGAAGAAATTACAAAGGCATTCTATAGAGATTATTCCATATTTAAGCGTGAACTCTATCGAGACCTAGTACGGAATAATGCAAAAACTGTAAAGGCAAAATTAAGCGAAACCGAGCGTACAGATGATCTTGAGGATATTCAGCGTCTTGAAAAGAACGTAAAGCTCACTCTTTTTCAAAAGTCCCAAAAGCTTATAGACCGCTTCCTGTTTATCTTTTTTGCAGAAGACAGAATGCTGCTACCTTCTAATTCTACTCTTCAAATATTAAACAAATGGAAAGACGATTGGGATTTTGGCGATGAACGGCCTTTATATGGCCTTTTTAAGCAATATTTTAATTTTCTGGACATTGGACGTAAGGGAACACAAAAACGTGCAGAAATATACGCCTATAATGGCGGCTTGTTTAAACCTGATGCTATACTCGATGCCCTTGAAATTGATAATGACTTATTGTATAAATACACAATCAAATTATCCAATTACGATTTTGAAAGCCAGGTAGATGTAAATATCCTGGGACATATTTTTGAGAACTCTCTTAACGAAATTGAAAGTGTAAACGCAGAGATTGAAGGCGGTGAGTTTGACAAACAGACAAGTAAGCGCAAAAAAGACGGGGTTTTCTACACACCAAAGTATATTACCAAATACATTGTAGAAAATACGGTGGGTAAACTTTGTGAGGAAAAGAAGGTAGAGCTAGGCTTTAAAGAGGCAGATTATTTTGAAGTCAAAAAAGGCACACACCAAAATACCAAAAAGCAGCTTTTGGAAACGCTGGATAGCTATCGAGAATGGCTTTTGGAATTAACTATTTGTGATCCCGCCTGTGGTTCTGGAGCTTTTTTGAACCAGGCACTTGATTTCCTCATTAAAGAACATAACTATATTGATGAGCTGAAAACCAAAATTTTAGGTGGTGGTTTACAGTTTCCTGATATTGAAAACACCATCTTAGAAAACAATATTTATGGCGTTGACCTTAACCAGGAAAGTGTAGAGATCGCCAAACTCTCGCTATGGCTGCGTACCGCCCAACCACGAAGAAAACTGAACGATCTAAGCTGTAATATTAAATGTGGTAATAGTCTTATAGATAATAAGAGCGTTGTAGGAGAAAAAGCTTTTAAGTGGGAAAATGAATTCCCAGAAATTTTTAGTAATGGCGGTTTTGATGTAATTATTGGTAATCCGCCTTACGGTATATACCTATCAGAAAACGAAGAAAATTATTATAAAGCGAAATACCCACTAACCAATTACAAAATTAATCTATATATATTATTTATAGAAAGAATGTTTCAGATATTTGACAAGGGTTTAATTCAATTTATAATTCCGAAATCTCTCTTATTCAACACCTATTTTAAGAATATTAGAGAACATCTACTTACTCAATCCAAAATTCACGAAGTATTTATGATCTCGGAAAAAGTTTTCCCTGATGCAGAAGTTGGAGGTAGTTTAATTTTGAAATATGAAATTGTCGATATGCCAGCTGTCTCAAATGAAATGAAACTGATTTCTGCTAATAAATATTTTGATTATGAAGGACAAATAGCATTGGTAAATAACATAAAGCAAGAGTTTTTTCTTTCAGTTCCACATTTTGAAATTTCCCCTATCGCCGAAGGTGCTGATAAAATTGTCAAAAAACTTCATCTTCTAAAACCATTAAAAAATCACTATAAACTAAAAAATGGTCTTAATCCAGGAAATATTAAACAAGTTCTCATTTCAGATGAAAAGCTTTCTGAAAAACACAAACCAATTATATGGGGTAAAGAATTAAACCCTAATTCCATACAATGGGGCGGTCAATTTGTGAACTATGATTATGACATTGCAGAAACCATTAGCCTTGATGACATCAAAAGCAAAAAGGGTATGAAGAAACAAACACGCATTGACTTTGCATTACGTACACCTGATCTTTTTGAAACTGAAAAAATCGTAGTGAGAAAAACAGGAGATAGATTTATAGCGGCCAAAGACAATAATAATTATTATTTTGACACCCTCATACATGGTATTTATTCCAAATCAGAAGATTATACTTTGGACTATTTACTTGCAATCCTAAATTCTGATGTAGCTACAATTTTTTATAGACTGCTGCACGATATTAAAGGAAAGGTTTTTGCTAAAATTAGTCTTGATAAATTAGGAGCTTTCCCTTTACCAAAATGTAATAGAACTGAACGAGAAAACCTTGCTAAACTCGGTATAGAATTACAGTCTGTGCAACCACAATTTGATACCATTCAGTTAAATTTTTTCAAATATTTAATCGAGAAATTTGGTTTACTTAAAACCTCAAGAAAGCTCGAAAATTGGCACGATCTAAATTTTGGCAACTTTATTAAAGAACTTAATAAGGCAATAAAAGCTACCAATAAATTGAGAGCAAAAGACAATCTCGACTCCATTGACACCCTTACCAAAAAAGATGAATTCGAGTGGATGGAACTTTTTGAAGATAAAAAGAAAAAAGCCTTAGATCTTCAAAAACAAATTGCTCAAACAGAAAAAGAGATTGACCTAAANGTTTATGAGCTATATGGTCTTTCCGAGGAAGAGATCCAGATAGTTAAAAATAGCTAAAGAAACAATTATGATTACTACAGAAAATAATCCAACGATTTATTCAGAATTTATGAATTGTGCATATCGCTTGGATAATCAAATTACCAGACCTAGTAAAGCAGAGTTTCAAAATTTGCTCAGGCTCGAAGATTAAAATGAGAATATTAATAATAATTGGAAAGAATTCAAAAGCCGGATGCATAAGGCTTGTGAGATTTTTTCCAATCAAGAAATTAGTTCTACCGAACAAGGTCAACTTAGTAATTTAATGAGCCTAATAACNCCAGCGAATTCTTCTCAAGCAATTTATGAATGTATGAAGCTAGGACAAGGTATGACGCAAAGATTTAAGTAGTAAAAACTTTAAAATAAGAATTGAAACACCGTAAATTAATTTATGAATTACTGGCATTTACAAATGCATCCTAGTGATAGCACTAAATTTAAACAAGAAAAGCTCATACAAATAATTCAAGAAAAGAAGGTAGTTGGCATGGGTGAATCTTGGAAAAATAAAAATGGAGATTTAGTTTCCGATCCCACACATTTTAAGAATGATATGAAAATTGATGATGTTATTCTAATTCGCGATGGGAGTAGGCCAATTGCGCTAGTTCAAATAAAGGGAAACTGGTATATCGAGAATAAAATACAGGAAGATTTTGATTGGTTTAGATTACGAAGACCAATTAAACTATTAAAGATTTATGATAATAGCGATAAGGGTTTATTAAGAAAAATACTTAGTCAGTATAATATTAATAATATTCAATCATCAGGCACATTAACCCCTTGTAACGGCAGCAACGGTACCAATCAATTTATCAAAAAGTGGCATTTAAAAGTGCAAAGTGAAATGATAATGAAAAACTCAAAATTAGACAAAGAAAGAATAGCTAATATAAATAGTCTTTGGCAAACTTATAAATCTACCTATACCGATAAAGATTTAGATAAAATTGAAAAAGAAATTGAGACTCTACAAATCGATTGGAAGCATTACAAAAATAAAATACTTGATGGTACTCTTGATATAGAAGACTACACCAACAGGTTAGAAAATAATATTGTAAGGGGTGGTTATTTATGTAATTTCTTAGAGCGAACTACGAGTGATATTTACGGATCTTCCAAACCGGGGAATGCTACTAATTTTGAAATAAAGTTGAATAAGGATGGGGAGAGTTACACGTTTAGAAACGCTTTATCAAGAGGAGAAAGTGAAAACTTTAACTCTAAACAAGATGCAGTACAGCTTTTTAGTGAAGAGATTAAACCATTGTTACGAAATATAATAAAGGGCAATTCGGCTCTTGAAAAAATAAATATTTTAGAAAATAGTAATTACCCAGCCAAGCAGATTTTAAGAAAACTAGCTGTTCTTGATAATCAACAAGACTTTATCTATATATATTCCGATGAAGCAATTGGTACATTACATAATGAATTTTTAGATAGTGAGAACGAAACAAATTTAGGAAAGAATCATGAAGTTCGTTTATTAGTGAATAATATTCTAGAGCTTGAAAATACAGCAGTCAATGCTGTTTTAATTTCTCGTTTTTTATGGAAGTATGCCACTTCAAGTGCTATTGCTGATTCCAACACACCAAATGTAATTCTATATGGACCTCCGGGAACAGGTAAAACTTATACCGTAAAACAGAGTCTAGAGTTTGTTTGCATGGGAGATGTTGAGAGGTATGAATTTGTTACATTTCATCCCTCATTCACATACGAAGACTTTATTGATGGCATCAAACCGAAAGGAGTAAGCAAAGATGGTAATATTAAATTTGAACTTACTGATGGGGTATTCAAAAAATTCTGCAAAAAAGCAAAAGAAGAATGCCTTCAAGCACAGCAAGAAAACCGAGAACCAAAACCTTTTTATTTCGTAGTGGATGAAGTCAATAGAGCTAATTTATCGGCTGTCTTTGGCGAAACTTTAATGTGCCTGGAAAAGGATTATCGTTATGATGTTAGTAAGCCAAATGAAAATCTTTACAAAACACAATACAGTGCACTTATTGAATCTTTAATTGAAGATTCAAATAATGATCCAGAAATAAGCGATTTAGCATTTCATTATCAGAACAATAGCGCTTATTTTGGAGTGCCATCTAACTTATTTTTTATTGGTATGATGAACGATGTAGATAAGAGTATTGATGCTTTCGATTTGGCACTACGAAGACGTTTCAAGTGGATTAGAATGAATTACAAGCAAGAAGTCCTGGAACAGGAAACAAAGTTCAGAAACGGGTCAGAATTTAATAACATGCCCGAATATGCGAATGCTTGTACAAAATTAAACACCTATATCAGTGAGGAATTAGGATTAGGAAAATCCTATGAATTTGGGCATTCTTTTTTCATGAAAATTACTGGAATAGCCAACTCAAAAACTATATCAAAAAAAAATATAGAAACTCTATTTCATTTATACCTAGAACCTTCCTTAAAAGAATATTTACGCGCTTTATTTCCAGAACAAGAATTAGACAATAAATTAGAAAGTGCTCTAAAACAATTCAAAGAAAGTTTAGGGTAGATGAAGATAGCAATTTCAACAAATCATCATTATTACGAGTCAACTTATTTTGATCATAATCAGCTATGGAATGCTTTTCAATTAAAACATAACAAAGACAAGATTGCAGTTGAGAAAAATCTATTTTCTAATGTTTATTCATTAAGCACAAAAAATCAAGATTTTTCTCAGCTTCAAATAATTGGTTTTAAGGACAAAAGAAATAAGCTGAAAGAGGAGGAGCAATTGGTGTTAAAGCTATTCGCTACAAAAGTCAGTGAAGAAAGACGCTTCGCCATACGAACGGGTCTTTTTGCAGGTGTTATATTTCATGAAGGATATACTTTTAATATTCAAACGAATTACGGAAATGTATTTTTACGTAGAATGTTGAATTTTGTAAATGACATTTATGTTGATACTAGAGAGGTATATGCTCAACCTAAGAATCATAGTAACGAGTTTCAGTATATTATTGCTTACATATTCATCCAGGCTTTAGAAAAAGCAAGTGTATTAGGCTTACCTAAACAATATACCAAAGTAACTGAAAGAAGTTCAAAGGTTAAAGGAACGGTTAGTATTAATCAATATCTAAAACAAGATATGCCTTTTCAAGGTAAATTAACATCTACATTCCGAACTCAAAAATACACTCAAGAGATTATAGATGTGTTAATGGCAGCTTGTAATAAGGTTGAAGACTATTTAGGAGTTCGTTATAAATCGAAAATAATGGGTATTTATCAAACTCTAAATGAGCATAACTCTAAACGTTATGTTTCACAAGGAATAATAGATAGAGCCAAAAACCATAGAGTACTTCATAATCCACTTTATAAGCCCTTTAAGGAAGTTTTAAAATATGCAGAAATACTACTTAAAAATCAGAATACAGAAGCTAATAAAATAAATAATCAACTCAAGACTTATGGCTTCATGTTCGATATTTCTCAATTGTTTGAAGTTTATCTTGAAAAATTATTAAGTAAATATTTTACAAATTGGGAGATTAATGGACAGGAAGAATTGAAGGTGTATGCAGGTCTTTTTTATAGTCGAAAAATGTTGCCTGATATAGTGATGAAGAATAAATTAACTCAAGAAGTTATTGTTTTTGATGCAAAATTTAAGAAAATGGAAGGATCTTATATTGATCTGGATCGCTCAGATTTTTATCAAATACACACTTATATGCAATACTATATGCCTAGTTTAATTTTTGGAGGGTTAATTTATCCTCTATCCCAAGACTTAAATATGAAAAGTTCTGTTTCAAATGGTTTATTCGGTACTGATATGAATTCGCCTAATTTTATTGTTGACGGAATAAATATCAACAAAGAAATGGACATGGAATCTTTAATAATAAGTGAGACAAATTTTTTAAAGAGAATAGAGACTCACATTGAAAACTCTAGAGCTAAATTCAATAAGAAAACGAGTTATATGACTCGAACCAATAGTTAAAATTATTTCAAAAGAAAACCAGCTTTAGTAGAATCGGACATAATTCTAAGGATCAACCTCATAGCTATTTTTTATGATGCTACACATTGAAACATGGGTTTATCGCCTTTAAAAAATATGCTTAAAAAGAATTGTAAAGGGTACTGAAAAGGCTTCAAGACAGCCGCGGAGCATAAATTATAGAAGAAATATAGCACATGCTTTGAGCTCTACTTAGGTCTATCTTATATTAATATTATATTTGCTTTTGACACTTTTATAGAAAGGATTTAGAATTAGAAAATGAACCAGGTCTTAAAACACAGCTTAGAAAATTTGGATATGATTGTTAATGACAATCTTACTTCTGGGCTTTTACCTGTTCAAGAAATTCATAAAAACAAAAATTTAGCCCCAGAAGAAATAATTGCTCTGGAAAATGCCGGCGATTACGGAGCACATTATGTTTACTTTCGCAAGTTTGAAAATCGTCCTTCCGTACCACAGATTTATCTCTATGATTTTACAGATAAAATAGGAATTGAGGAAAGTGAACTAACCAAATTGCACAAGCAACTGTATAGTTCTGGCCAAGTTCCAATGTTTTTTATTTTTACCAAAAAGGATGTACGTATTTTTAATTGTTATGAACGACCAGCAGATGGTAAAAATTTAAAATATACACCGCTTACTACTATAAAATTAGCTTCCGATTTATCGAAGAAAATAGATTCTAAAAATCAGGAAGAATTTAAAGCTTTTTCTGGAAGGTCATTTGACAACGGTACTTTTTGGGAGAACTCAAAATATAGTAGCCAATTTAAATTCAGTAATAGTGCTTACGAAAAATTATTAACTGAACTTAAGCAAGCTTTACAAGATATTATCAGCCAAGATATTTTGCCAGAACAATTTGCTCGCAGAATTATGGTGGTTTCCATTCTTGTTAAATATTTGGAAGAAAGAGAGGATGAAAAAGGAAATAAGGTATTTCCTGAGAACTTTTTTTCCCGTTTCACTAAAAACGCAACAAAATTTACAGACGTTTTAAATAAGACTGGGGCATTTTTGGAACTGCTTGATTACCTCGCTAAGCATTTTAATGGAGGTATTTTTCAACTTGAAGACAATGAAAGAAAATTCCTTCAAGAAAAAGATCTTACTAGGTTTGGTCAGTTTCTAGATGGTGATATCGAAGGAATCCAGTTGGTTTTTTGGAGACTCTATTCATTCAATGATTTACCAGTAGAATTAATTAGCAATATATACGAAGAATTTTTAGGCAAACAGCCAGGAGTAGTTTACACGCCTCCATATTTGGTGAATTTTCTGCTTGATGAATCTATGCCGTTGAGTAATGAGGAAACGGATTTTAAAGTACTTGACCCTGCTTGCGGGTCTGGAGTTTTTCTGGTTGGAGCGTACAGAAGGTTAATTTATCGATGGAGAAAAAAGAATAATTGGATTGATCCTGACCTCCTTACTCTAAAGAGCCTTCTTAGAAAAAATATTTTTGGGGTAGAATTAAATAAAGAAGCAGCTGATCTTACTGTTTTTAGTTTGAGTTTAGCTTTATGTGATGAATTAACTCCATTACAAATTTGGAAAGACCTCAAATTTGATGATTTAAAGAAAGAAAATATTCTAAATGAGGATTTTTTCAATGTTGTATCAAAGAGTGAATTTCAAAACAAATTTGATTTAGTCATTGGAAATCCTCCATTTCAAGCAAAATTAACTGAGGCAGCTCAAAACATAGAAACTATTAAACGTAGAGAGAGAAATATTTCTACTCTAAGAGATAATGGAAAACAAAAAAACATATCTGTAAAACTACCCGACAATCAGGTATCACTTCTTTTCCTTGAACAGTCTGTTGAACTGTGTAGGAAAGGAGGATTAGTTTGCCTTATTCAACCTTCTGGTCCATTATTGTATAACAATTCATCTTTTCAATTTAGACAAGTTTTATTAGAGAAATACCATGTTCCTCAAATCATAGATTTTACACACATTAGTAGAATTCTATTTGGGAAGAATGGTGACGTTGCAACTGCTGCTATTTTTGTTAAAAATGAGAAATCTACAAAGAAGGGATTACTTCATATTACTGTAAGAAGAACTAAACCTCATAAAGAAAAATTATATTTTGAATTAGATACTTACGATTTCCACCATGTTACATTTAACATGGCTATCAGCGACCCTTTAATTTGGAAATCAAACTTTCTTGGGGGATCCAGATATCATCAACTTATATCCAGACTAGCTAACTATCCAACTCTAAAAGACTTTATTGATTTAAAAGTAAAGGATGGATGGGCTATGAGTGAAGGGTTCACTGCTGCGACAAAAAATGACAATCTCAAACTAAAAAAGTTAAGTAAATTAAAAGATAAGCATGATTATCAAAACTTCAAAAAGAAACTAGAAGCGCCCTTTTTAACAAGAAAAAAGTTTCTTCCAACTGAGGCCTTATCTATTGATGGAATTGATGAAAGTAAACTAGTAGATTCTCTTCCTATTGAATATTTTCATAGTAAAGGGGATGAAAATGTTTATAAAGCTCCACATATTTTAATCAAGGAAATTATTATAGACAACTCATTGCCTATTTCTTTATCTATGAGTGATCTAACTTTCCAAAGACGAATTGTTGGAATACACGCACCTAGAAAAGACTTGACTTTTCTTCAAGAAATAGTAGAACGAATAGCCAATTGTGGAATATATCCATTCTATATTGCTGCCACTAGTGGGCAGTACTTAATAAATAAATCCTCTGCAATTTATAAGCAGGATATAGATAAACTTCCTTTTCCTGAAAATAGAGAAGAGTTGGAACTCAATAAATTCGAGACTTTAATTATTGATGATTTTGTTCAGTATCTTTTAGAATTCAGACGAAATGGAGAAAAATCAAAGATAGCAGTTCAAAACGCATCTGACCAAAATCTATTAGAATTTGGTAACGTATTCTGTGAAATTTTACAATCAGTATTTAAAACAATAAAGCCTTCCCAATATTTTGAAACAGATTCTTACATCTGCTTCCCTTTCTATTTTGGAGAAAAGCCAACTATAGNCTTTAGTATTTCTGAAAAAGCAGAAGAACATATTGAGCAACTTGCTCACAAAAATTTTGGAGTTAATCTAAGACTGACTAGAATTGTAAGATTGTATGAGGGAAATATCATTTATCTGATTAAACCTAAAAAGCTTCGCTATTGGTTAAAATCCATTGCACTTAGGGATGCAGATGAAACATTTTCAGATTTGCGAAAACAAGGATATTAATGTTATCAGACAACCTACAAAATTATAGTAGCGGAAGGCTGACAGGGGGTATTGAGCTCGATTCGTCTATAAAATCAGTTGTTGAATTTATAGAGGTTCATTTTGCTGAGTTTTCAAAGGAAGTTAAAGGTGAAATTTCCACTAGTGAAAAAGCACTAACTGATAAACTTTGTAAATTTCTAAACCGAAACGCAGGTGCTCATCCTTTTTTCTTTCACCATGAAAATGTTGAGAACCATACTTCCGGCAAAAGCCCTCAAATCGATATTGGAACAATTTCATATAGTGATAAATTAATTATAGGAGATAGAAGCTACACAGAATACGCCTCCTTCTTTTCTATAGAAGCTAAAAGACTTCCTACCCCCGGTCAAAATCGCGAAAAAGAATATGTTATTGGTCATGATAGACCCAGTGGCGGAATTGAACGATTCAAGAAAAGAATTCATGGTAAAGATTTAAAATATGCAGCTGTAATTGGATACATACAAAAGAACGATGCCAACCATTGGTTTTTAAAAATCAACGACTGGATTGGAGAATTAATTACTTCAGATCCAAAAGTATGGAGAGAAGATGATAAATTAATTAAGAATAAAAGTAAATCTACCGGCTTGAATAAATTTTCATCAAAAAATTCTAGAGAAACAAATGATGGGCAGGAAGATCATATCAATTTATTTCACTTTTGGATTAATTTGATTTGAGAACAGTAACCATCTAAACTAAATCATCAATCCAATTCTCATATTTTAATAGTCAAACTTGACAACGGTTTAAATGTCATGAATTCGAAGCATAGGAAGCCAGATTTTTAAACTATTAAAAATTTACAACCTATTCTATTACTTCTAGCATCTTGTATGTCCTGAGCTACTATTTCCTTCTCTAATTTTCTAAATGAATAACTTTTGAAATTCTTCGATTGATGTTATCCGAAAAACCTGATATGAACCAATTTCCACTTTTTTTCAGTTCAATTCGGCCATCTGGTTGCGATTTAATATCATCTTCAAAATATGAAATTCTCTCTTTGACTTTCTCTAGCTTCTCTTTTTCTTCGGAATCTGCAAGTTCAGACAATGGAATTCCATCGAATAATATGATTTTTTCTAAATACATGCTTCAATTTTAATTTTTGTTAATATATGAAAAATTAAAAGATCGCCCCCTATTCTTCCCCCTATGAAATCAAAAAACCCTCAACTACAAGTAGTTAAGGGTTTTTCTTGTTGGCCTACTAGGGCTCGAACCTAGACTCTTCTGGACCAAAACCAGACGTGTTGCCAGTTACACCATAGGCCAATGCTTAAATGCGGAT
>FUFK010040139.1_pt1 | contig 49096 bp, 57 predicted proteins | sample 1021851 | NCBI WGS metagenome assembly FUFK01 (sample SAMEA51879418, study PRJEB19060) | metagenome
TTACTTGACAATCTGTGTTTGTTTTGCTATATATGATAGTATCAGTTAACGGCAACGAAAGGAGAATAGATATGCCATTAGATTATGTAAATAACCTTATAGACCAAGTGCCTGAAAAACTTGGGTTTGATGTGTACTTTGAACCAACCAAAGTGCGTGACAAAAAGTACGTTATCAACGGTGATACGGGGGAGTACATTGGTGTTGTAGGTGACACATTCAAATGTGCCTCACACAAAGATTTCTTTCATGGTGTACAAGACACTATGACTGAGACACTATCTAGTTGGGAACTACAGGATGCTAAAGTGACATGGAAACGTGCAAGGCAGGATGCGTGGGCATTGATGGACATTCAATTGCCTAACACCATAGCTAAGATTACGACAGATAGACACGAGACCGTGGTATCTCAACGTATCATTGCATTACATGGCATTGATGGTAGCTGCTCTAATCAAGTGTTCTTTGGGGCTATTGATTTCTTCTGCACCAACGGCATGATACGAGGTGAGCATGACAAAGTGCGTAGAAAAAATACATCCAACTTTACTATGGACAGATTCATCAGTGACCTGCGTAACTCACGTCAGGATTTCTACAGGCAGACTGAACAGCTACAACGCTGGGCAGAGACAAGCCTTATGACAGTAGATGTCCGGTCTTTCTTGGAAAAGCTAATGAAGTCTGACCGTGCAGCAGAGAAGATGTTTACCTTGTACAATCAAGAGGTTGGCATACGTGGACGTAACAAGTTCGCACTGTACTCAGCCTTTACGAACTATGCTACATACGCAGATGAACGTAATGGTTTCTCAATGCGTAACACAGGACACGATACAGAAGCAGTTACCATGTTCAACAGAGAGAATAAAGTTGCACAATGGGTTGACAGTTCACTGTTTCAAAATCTGGTGGCAGCATGAGTGAGGAATTTACACTATTCAAGATAGAGTTCAAGCCGTGGACAGTTAGCGGTACTTTGACAGCAGAAGTTGTTGCCGATACAAGTGACGCTGCAAAAAGAAAGTTTCTCTCTATGGTTGCAGGTTCTTGTGTTCCTAGTTATCCTAACTTGCAGAGAGTTGACATACTAACTGAACGAGTGTACAAGGAAGATGCTCACGTTGCTTGCTACAGCTATCCAAATTGTGATATAAATCCTTCGGGATGTGTAGTTGAAAAAGGCAGTAATGCAGAACCGTATGGACATAGAGACTAAGGAGGCACTATGAAACTTCAAAAGCTAGTACATGATTATACTTCTTCCTTTGATTTCAAACAGTTACGTGATGAAACTAAAGCGCAGTATAAGTATTTTCTAAATGTGCTACTCTCAACTGAGGCAGAGGGTAAACCCCTTTGCCGCTTTGAGTGTGACAAAATTACAACACGCATAGCAAAAACTGCATACAACGAATGGTGTGAACGTGGCATACACCTTGCTAACCACACTATTTCTGTCACTCGCATCGTGTTTAATCACGGTGTGCGTGAGGAACTCTGTATGACCAATCCCTTTGCTATCGTGCGTAAACGAGCCGCTGAGAAGCGTAAGGTTGTTTGGGGTAGGGAAGAGGTGCAAAAGTTCTTAGACGTAGCCTACAGCGATTTTAGGTGGCGTAACATAGGATTGATTGCACAGATGGCATATGAATGGTGTCAACGTCTGGGTGATATGCGTATGCTGACATGGGATAATGTAAACTTAGTTGACCAGACAGCACATATAGAGCAATCTAAGCGCAGGGCAGAGGTATTTTTACCTATTAGTGACGAGTTACACGTTATGCTTGTACAACAAAACGAAGACTTTGGTTTTCAAGAGTATGTAGCACCTAGACCTAGACCCATACATGGTGTATATCAGCCGTATTCACTGACAAAACTACCGTTATATGCACGTGAGATTATGGAAGAGGCTGGGTTGCCAAAGGAACTACGCTTATCTGACCTACGTAGAACTGGTACAACAGAAATGGTTGATGCAGGTGTCGGTATTGGACAGATAATGTCGGTTACAGGACATGCTAATGCACAATCTGTCACACCTTATCTAAAAAATACACTGACCAGTGCTGATTATGCATTGACGCAACGTAAAAATCATGGTACAAGTACAGCAAGTGCCGCAAAGGAAAGTGATTAATACATGAATAATATATATAACACTATAAGTGATATAGACATACCTAATGGACATACAAAGAGAATGAATTGTCCTAGTTGTAATGGGTACAAAACATTTACAGTGACCAATAACATGGGTTCTCTTGTATGGAATTGTTACAAAGCATCTTGTGGTGTTAAGGGTGGCACACGTGTACAGTTGACAACAGATGATATTCGTGCCAGTATGAGAGATGTTGAAAGTTTTNTAGATGAAAGGTTTGAAATGCCGCCATACGTAGTACATAACCATACTAACTATCAGACAAATAGGTTCTGTGCTACGTGGGGTTTAGATTTTGATACACACGGGTTGATGTATGATGTTAAAGAAGACCGTGTTGTATTCCCTGTCCTGCATGACGGTTTGGTTGTTGACGCAGCAGGACGTGCCGTACAGAAAAGACTTCCTAAATGGAAGCGGTACGGTAAAAGCAGCTTGCCTTATTCTTTTGGTCGTGGTAAGGTAGCTGTAGTTGTTGAGGACTGTGTGAGTGCCGCAGTTGTAGGTGATGATGAATTTGTCGGGGTTGCCGTGTTAGGCACTTCATTATCAGAGGGACACAAGAGGTATCTTTCACAGTTCTCAACAGCAATCATTGCACTAGACCCAGATGCCTTACCAAAGACATTGGCCTTTGCAAAAGAATTAAGAGGTCACGTATCTAACGTCAGGGTGTTACGCTTGACAGATGACCTAAAGTATCGTAACAAAGTAGACATGGACAATCTAATTAATATAGGAGATGAATTAAATGGAATTATCACTAGTTAGGAGTTTGATGGACAAGGGGTTCTACGATGACCATCGTGGCGCACGGTGTCCAGATAGACTCTTCAGTAAAGATGTACGCAAGATAAAGCAGACAGTTGACACTGCTATGCAGCGTTACGAGCGTACCGTAACACCTGATGAAGTTGAAGCATTGTTTATGTCTAACAACCCAACCCTGACTACAGCACAGAAGCAAGCCTACTCTGCCCTCTTTCATAAAATCAAGAACGAGACACCGTTAGGTGGTGACATTGCAGGTGAGGTATTGTCCAAGTTGTTTCAGCANGTAGTTGGAGAAGACATTGCTAACCTTGGCTTTGATTATGTCAATGGTGACAAGGCTACACTTGAGCCACTACGTAATCTGCTTGAGCAATACAGTGATGACTTCACACCTGACCTACGTGTTGAGTGGGATGATATTGACCTTGACACACTAATATCTAAGGCTGACCTTGAGGCACGTTGGACATTCAACATACCACCTCTTACACGTAAGGTAGAGGGGGTAAATGCTGGACANCTNATTGAGATTGGTGCGAGACCAAACACAGGNAAGACATCCTTTCATGCCAGCTTGATTGCNAGCCCCGGTGGTTTTGCACANCAAGGTGCAAACTGTATTATCTTATGTAACGAAGAGGGGTATCACCGTGTGGGNGCAAGNTATNTGACAGCCGCTACAGGCATGACNATGCAAGAGATTAANCGTGACCCAAGTAAAGCACGTGACCTNTATGCACCTGTNAAAGAACGCATCAAGATTAANGATGCCACTGGTCGTGATATGGCATGGGTAGAGTCCATCTGTAAGACATACAAGCCAGACATTGTTCTGCTCGATATGGGCGATAAGTTTGCTAAAGGTGGGTACGCCAGACAGGATGAAGCACTGAAAGCTAATGCTGTACATGCCCGTCAGATTGCAAAGGAGTATGAGTGTGCCGTGTTTTACATGTCGCAGCTATCAGCAGATGCAGAGGGTAAGATTCTACTCAATCAGTCGATGATGGAAGGTTCTCGCACAGGTAAGGCAGCAGAGGCTGACCTCATGGTTTTGATTGCCAAGAATCCTATCAAGACAAATGAGAATGGAACAGAACAAGAGGAAGACCCGCAGCGTCACCTCAATGTAGTAAAAAATAAGTTGACAGGCTGGCACGGTGTGGTACACTGTCAACTAGAATATAAAACAGCGAGGTATGAAGCATAATGAAATTAGTATTGGATGTAGAAAATACAGTCACGCATCGTGATAACAAGATACACATGGACCCGTTTGAGCCAGACAACTCACTGACTATGATTGGTGTATTGACTGACCAAGGTTTAGAAAGACACTTTCCATTTGACCATGCTGATGAACCTAATCAAAAGGATTATCATAACCGTGTGCAATGGTTTTTAGATGAAGCCACTGTACTCATCATGCACAATGCAGCGCATGACTTGCTGTGGTTGTGGGAGTCAGGCTTTAAATATGATGGCCCTGTGTTTGATACAATGCTTGCTGAATATGTACTACAGCGTGGTCAAAAGAAACCTCTATCACTAGAGGCATGTGCGGAGAGATATGAATTAGAAACGCAAAAGGAAGGCACACTAAAAGAATACTTTGCTAAAGGTTATAGCACACGTGACATACCTTACAATGAGTTGACTAAGTACCTGTCTGCTGACCTTCATGCTACACAAGAACTATCTAACAAGCTGATGTACAGACTAAACACCATAGACAGTAGGTTATATGATACAGTCACCCTGACAAATCAGGTTTGTGTCTCACTGTCACGCATATACCAAACAGGATTTACAGTTGACAAGGATGCACTAGATAGTGTAAAACAAGAGTATGAAGAAGAACGAGAACAGTTAGTAAAGGATTTGCAAAAGCATGTTCGTAATCTGATGGGTGACACACCTATCAACTTGAATAGTCCAGAGCAGTTGTCATGGGTTATCTATTCACGTAAGGTCAAAGATAAAACGTATTGGGCTAATACGATTGACCCTTACATGGATGACGATGACTTCCGCAATCTCCTGTCCAGCGGCACAGAGCGTCTGTATAAAACCAAAGCGGTTCAATGTACAGATTGCTCTGGGTCAGGATACATAACCAGAATAAAAAAGGATGGCACACCATATGCAAGACCTAATCGTTGCACTACTTGTGATACTGCAGGGTTTCTGTTTAATTCCACAGGCAATGTTGCTGGTCTCAAGTTTAAGCCACCATCAGCTAAGTGGGCTGGTGCAAATGGTTTTAGTACAAGTAAAGAAAATCTTGAGACTCTAGCTAACATAGCAAAAACAAAGGGCATGACAGATGCTGCAGACTTTTTGTCTAAGGTTAGAAGGTTGAGTGCCGTTGATACGTATCTGTCCTCTTTTGTTGAGGGTATACGTAGATACACTAAGAGTGATGGTAAGTTGCATGTTCGTTTATTGCAACACCGCACACAAACAGGTCGCCTCTCCGGGGCTGACCCCAACATGCAGAACATGCCACGTGGTGGTACGTTTCCTGTAAAGAAAGTATTTGTTTCACGCTGGAAGGGCGGCAAGATACTTGAGGCTGACTTTGCACAGCTAGAGTTTCGTGCTGCTGCTTTCCTATCACAAGATGGAGTTGCAATTGAAGAAGTTTCTACTGGGTTTGATGTACACAGTTACACCGCTAAAGTTATTACCGAAGCTGGTCAACCTACGAATAGGCAGGATGCGAAAGCGCACACCTTTGCGCCCCTTTACGGGGCAACGGGGTACGGACGCACACCTGCCGAAGCAAGATACTACACACACTTCACAGAGAAGTACAAAGGTATCGGGCTTTGGCATACCAGATTGGCTAAAGAGGCTTTAAATACAGGTGTTATACGAACACCATCAGGCAGAGAGTTTGCTTTTCCTGATGTAGTACGCAAGGCAAGTGGCAGGGTATCACACTTTACACAGATAAAGAACTACCCTGTTCAGTCCTTTGCTACTGCAGATATTGTACCGATTGCACTGATGCACATTGAGGGGTTGCTATCTAATATAAAATCATGTATAGTAAATACAGTTCATGATAGTATAGTTATTGATGTACATCCTGATGAAGAAGCAGCAGTCATTGAGGCAATTAGTAATACAAATAAAGAGTTACCTAATTTGATTGCATTAAGGTGGGGAGTTAATTTCAATGTGCCTTTACTTTTAGAGGCAAAAATAGGTGATAATTGGCTTGACACGAAAGATGTAAGCTGATATAACTATCAAACTTTCAAAATATAAGGAGTAAATATATGACACAACTAACTACGATTGATACTAATAACTACGCAGCTATGGCTAAAGCTATGGGCATCGCATCAGAAAGTGCAAGCCAAAAAGAAAAGGCCAGTACACTTGCTCGTTTGCGTATCAATCACAGCCCTATCATGGGGCAAACAGAAGTAAAAGGTAAGATGGTCAACATGGAAGTTGTCTCTGGTGGTACATACAAATTAGAGATTCCTGATGGCGAGACTTACTATGCTTCATCAATTAAGATGCGTCCCTTTTTACAGCGTTTCATGTACAAGCGTTTTGTACGTGGCATGGGGGATGCACCTAATCGCTACATTAAAACACTAATGAATGATGACTTGAATGTAGACCTCAAGGATAATGATGGTGGTTTTAATTGTGGCAAACCTGCTGGTTATATCAAAGACTTCAAGGCACTGCCAGAGAAGACACAAGAATTAATCAGGCAGATAAAACGTGTTCGTGTTGTACTTGGCACTGTAGAACTTAACGAAGCTATCACATCTAATGGAGATAATGCTGATATTAAGTCTATGCCATTTATCTGGGAGATTGACAACCGTGACGCATTTAAAACTGTAGGAGAGAGTTTTACTTCTCTTGCAAAAATGCAGCGGCTTCCTGTGCAACACATCATTACGGCTAACACTCAGGAAAGAAAGTTACCTAACGGTAATGCCTTTTACCTTCCTGTAGTGTCGCTTGATGTTTCAAAGACAATNAATATCACAGACAAAGACCACGCAATGTTTGCTGACTTTATGTCTTGGATAGATAACTATAACTCATACATTGCTGATGCATGGGCTAAAAAAGCTAAAGCTAACATGGATGAAGATGATGTTGATGTTGTAGATAGTTTGGTTGATATTGAAATAGAGGAAGACGAGGTAGCGTAATGAACCATCCTGCTGAACTTGCATTGCATCAATACATGGAAGATGCAGTATCAGGCAAAACAACAATGTCTGATACAACCATTGACCAAGTAGCAAGCGACATTAAAGATGCGTTAAGTCGGCAGTTTGGTACACAACAAAATGGTGGTGGGTTTACTTTGAGAATGTCAAACATAGGTAGACCCACCTGCCAACTTTGGTATGAAAAGAATAAACCAGAGGTAGCTTTACCAAAGCCTACAACATTTGTAATGAACATGATGATTGGAGACATCGTTGAGGCTGTCTTCAAAGGATTACTTAAAGAAGCGGGAGTAAAATATGAAGACAGTAAAAAAGTTACTCTTAATCTCAGTAATACTAACGTGTCTGGCACATATGATATTGTCATTCGGGATGCAGTTGATGATATTAAATCAGCTTCAAACTGGTCATACGGAAATAAGTTTGAGTCCTTCAACACTCTGGCAAGCAACGATGCGTTTGGATACGTTGCACAACTAGCAGGTTANGCAAAAGCATCTGATAAAAAAGCTGGCGGTTGGTGGGTTGTAAACAAAGCCAATGGTCAATTTAAATATGTACCAGCAAGTGGTATTGATATTGATAAAGAGATAGATAAAGTAGAACAGACTGTAAAAACACTAGACGCAAACAAGTTTGAGCGTTGCTTTGAAGCAGAGGATGAAACATTCCGAGGTAAATTTACAGGCAATAAAGTTTTGTGCAAGACTTGTTCATTCTGCTCTTATCGCAAAGATTGCTGGCCTAATTTGGTACAGCGTCCAGCGGTATTGTCAAAAGCAATAACGCCAAAACTAGTAGACTATGTTGAACTAACAGAGGAGTATAAAGATGCAGGATGAATTACAGGAACTGTTAGACCAGATTAAAGAAGCAGAGGCACAGCTTGTAGAACTACGTAAAGAGTATCGTGAGAAGCGCACTGCTGGTCTAAGAGCAGCAATTGAAGCACGTAACGAAGCAGACGCTATGATACGTGAGGAGATGAAAGCTATGGGTTACAGCGGCCTTACGTGGAGAAATCTGCGGTAATGCCACCTAACTTTAAAAAGTTTAGGGCTGCACGTAAGTATGGGTACAGGTCAGGCTTAGAANTCAAACTATCTGATTATTTAAAAGAACTAAAGATTGACTTTGGCTATGAATGTATTAAGATAGAATGGGAAGACTTAGCCTACCGTACCTATACACCTGACTTTATTCTTTTCAATGGACTAATAATTGAAACAAAGGGAATGTTTACAGCAGCAGATAGACGTAAACATCTTGCTATCAAAAAGCAACACCCTAATCTCGATATAAGATTTGTATTTGAAAATAGTAGACGTAAGTTACGAAAGGGTGCAAAGTCTAGTTATGCTGAGTGGTGTATGAGATATGGTTTTAAATACTATGACCGCATTATACCCGAAGAATGGCTAAAAGAAAAAGGAAAAAATAAACATCCTAAGTTTATAAAGTTTACTGGTAGTAAAGTGAGAAGGAGTTAGTTATGAAACAAGAGAGTATAGACAGAGAAGATTTTATGTTACGGATAAGACCCACTGTAAATAGTGATGGTTCTTGGAACGGTGAGATTGATGTTGCAATAATAAGTCAACCTGACAATACATTATCTGATGAAGATTATTTTCAAGTTATGCACTTTTGTAAAATGATAGCTTCAACCATACCCGTTATGGAAATGTATGAGGACTTTCGTAATACAGTTCATAAATTTGTAGAAGAAAGGGTTGACAGACACTATGATGTTGAGTTAGAAAATAAACCTACTATTACTCAAGAGGAAGGTAATGTAGTTAGAATAAATTTTGACTCAAAAACGAAAGGAAATGCATAGTGACCAGTTATAAAAACATCATGGAAAAGATTGAAAAAGCAGAACGGATAGGCAAAGAGGTATACGGTAAGGTAGATATGGTAAATGCCCCACCACATTATAATGGTGGTTCTATCGAGTGTATTGATGCTATTCAAGCGGCTCTTACACCTGTAGAGTTTAGAGGTTACTGCAAAGGTAACAATCTAAAATACACATGGAGAGAAAACTACAAGGGTAAAAATCAAGACTTGCGTAAAGCAGCGTGGTATCTTGACAAACTTTTAGGAAGCATAGACAATGATAAGAGTTAAGATATTTCTTACATTAGATGTTGACCCTGAAGAATATCCTGTACCTGCTGACGAAAATGTTGCAGAGGAACTAGAAGAAAGTATACAGGAATATCTTTATGATGTAGAAGGAATAAAAATTCGTAATATAAAAACAATGCAGGAGTAAAAAATGATAAACAACTATTTACCTACAGACTATCAGAACTTTATCGCTCTGTCTCGTTATGCAAGATGGAAAGAAGATGAGCAAAGGCGTGAGACATGGCCTGAAACAGTGTCACGTTATTTTGATTATATGACTGTTCATCTAAAAAAGAAACACAAGTACACCCTTGCTGATGAGTTACGTGCAGAATTAGAAACTGCCGTTCTTGACCAGCATATTATGCCAAGCATGAGAGCCTTGATGACATCTGGTCCTGCCCTTGACCGCTGCCATGTAGGTGGATACAATTGTTCATACGTGCCTGTGGATAGCCCACGTGCGTTTGATGAAGCAATGTACATACTCATGTGTGGCACAGGTGTAGGCTTCTCTGTTGAACGTCATAACATTGAGAAGCTACCAATCGTCAACGAAGATATGCATCACACAGATACTATCATTAAGGTTGGCGATTCACGTCCGGGCTGGGCCAAGTCACTACGGGAACTTATTGCTATGCTGTATGCTGGTCAGATTCCTAAGTGGGATGTATCAGAGGTACGCCCNGCAGGTGCAAGGCTCAAGACATTTGGTGGTAGAGCCAGTGGNCCAGCCCCTCTTGAAGACTTGTTTCACTTTATTATCAACAAGTTTAAAGGTGCGACAGGACGTAGGTTATATCCTATTGAATGTCACGACATTATGTGTAAGATTGGTGAAGTTGTAGTTGTAGGTGGAGTCAGACGTAGCGCACTTATTAGCCTATCCAATCTTAATGATGACCAAATGCGCCACGCTAAATCTGGTGTATGGTGGGATGAACCAGAGAAAAACATTAAACGGGATGGTCAACGGGCTTTGGCTAATAACTCTGTAGCCTATAAAGAAAAGCCAGAGATGGGTACATTTATGCGTGAATGGCTTGCACTGTACGAATCACATTCTGGTGAGCGTGGCATCTTTAATCGTCAGTCAGCAAAGACACAGGCGGCAAAGAATGGACGCAGAGATGCTGAACAGGACTTTGGTACTAACCCTTGTTCTGAGATTATCCTACGCCCAAACCAGTTTTGTAATCTCTCTGAAGTTGTAGTACGTGCGGGTGATTCAACAGAAACGCTTAAAGAAAAAGTGCGATTAGCAACTATCTTGGGTACGTTCCAATCAACACTAACTAACTTTAAATATCTTCGTTCTGTCTGGAAAAAGAATACAGAGGAAGAAAGACTGCTTGGAGTGTCTCTGACAGGTATCATGGATAACGAACTGACATCAGGCAAGTCAGCTAAGTTAGGCAAGAACATTGGTCAAATGCTTGAAAATCTACGTGACACAGCGGTTGAAACAAACAAATCTATCGCAAAGCAATTAAGTATTCCTGTGTCTGCTGCAATCACTTGTGTAAAGCCATCAGGCACTGTGTCACAGCTTGTAGACAGCGCAAGTGGTATTCACTCAAGGCATAGCCAGTATTATATCAGAACTGTACGTGGTGATAACAAAGACCCACTTACAGAGTTTATGAAGGCTCAAGGTATTCCCAACGAACCAGATGTAGGCAAGCCAGAAAGTACAACCGTGTTTAGTTTTCCTGTTAGCGCACCCCTTAACGCTATTACACGGGATGACATGACTGCAATTGAACAACTTGAGTTGTGGCTTATGTACCAGCGTTACTGGTGTGAACACAAACCATCCGTGACAATTAATGTCAAGCCTAACGAATGGATGGAAGTGGGTGCATGGGTGTATGATAACTTTGATGAAGTGTCAGGTGTCAGCTTCTTGCCTTATGATGGTGGCACGTATGCACAAGCCCCATATCAACAGATAGATGCTGACAAGTATAAAGAGGCAAAAGCAATGATGCCAAAAGCTATTGATTGGACTTTGCTTTCAGAGTTTGAAAAGGAAGACACTACGTCAGGTGGTCGTGAGTTAGCATGTACTGCAGGAGTTTGTGAAGTAGTTGACTTAACCGCTGCATAATGATAGAATGTAGTGGATTAGATTTGTTATGGTGGCAGTGGTGGATACTTGTAATGATTACAACAAACACCCTGCTTAACTTAGTAGTGTTCTTTAAACACAGATTTAGAAAGGAGAAGATATGAAANAAGAAATGATAGATGTTTTACGTGAACATGCAAAGGCTAACATAAATTTACACAAGGCAAATATAAATGTGTATTTGAAAAATCCATCAGGTATAGGTGAACACTCTGATATCATGGAAGCTATGCAAGCAGAGTTAGATAAGATGGCTATGCATGAAGATAGACTAGAAATATTAGATACGTATTTTGATGGGTATGAAGTTGAGGCTTAAAAGGAAGGAGATGATGTTTAACATGTTCAGTAATACAAAGATAGAGTTAGAAAACTACACAAAGAAAACACCAGTAAAAGAAGATGGAGATTCTTGGTACTATAGTCCTAGTGGCTATCGTCAACGTGTATCTACACATGCAGCAAAAAATAAAAATAGGATGTTTGTTAATGGAAAATACATTCCATCGTCACACCCCTTACACAAGCCGGGTAGATATAGGTCTCTTGATGATGCTTGGTCACATAACAAGATTGAGTCTGTTAATGAGGGTGAGGTTTACGCTATAGGAAATAAAGCGTGGCCTGAGTGGATAAAGATTGGTAAAGCTGTTGATGCTGAAGACAGACTAAANGGCTATCAAACATCCTCTCCCTTCCGTGANTACTTTATTATAACTAAAGTAGCTACAAAGAACAGGCACGATGCAGAGCGTAAAATGCATAGACTGTTTGAAGAAAAAGCAGAAGAACGGAGCAACGAATGGTTCAAGATTTCTCAATCAAAACTCATGGAGTTGTTTGATGGATTTAGAGCAGCAAGCTAAACAGTGGATAAAAGAGAAATANAAAGACATGGAGATGAATGAATATCAACGTAAGTCAATTGAGTTTGCCATCTATCCAGCCACGCACAGGATACTTTATCCTGCGCTTGGTTTNGCTGGTGAAGCAGGTGAGGTTGCTAACAAGGTAAAAAAGTTTATCAGNGATGGTGCTGACAAGGAAGCATTTGAAGTAAAGAAACTTGAAATAGCAGCGGAGATTGGTGATGTTCTATGGTACTGCGCTAATCTGGCAAATGACTTGGGTATCAATCTTTCTGATATTGCTAGTGAGAATTACTCTAAACTGTCAGGACGAAGTAAGCGAGGCACACTTGGGGGTGATGGAGATAATAGGTAGGATACTTATGTATCTTATACTAGGTGTGGTTGCTATGTGGTTAGGTTATATAATCAGCATGGCTGTCATTAACACTGTGTGTGATTGCATACGTACAGGGCCAGAAGACATTATAGAGTGGATAAAAAAAGAGGGGGCTTAATTGCCCCCTTGTTTATTTAAACTTTTTCTTTCGTCTTTTCTTTTTCTCTGCTTGAGATAAAGCATATTCAAATGCACCATCATCTTCTATTGTTCTGCCGTTGTTTTCTATTTTATACACCTCTTCTATACGCAATCTCTCAGAAGAACCAACCGTGTTATAATATATAGTTTTGAATCTACGCTGTCTTTCTTTATCAGTCATTCCACTATTCATACGGTCTGGGTCAAGAACAAGTTTACGTGCTTTTGTTCTAAAACCATTTATTTGTTGTCTTAAATATTCTCTCTTTAATTTATCTGTTGGTAAAGACTTATATTCCTTGCTTGCTAAATAACTAGCAATTTGTCTTTCCATGTANTTACCCATTAATCCTTTTGCCTCATTAGACAACGGTTTATCTAACTGTATATTACGCGGTGCAAGTTCGTAGTAATCAAAACCTAATCTGCCTAGTTCACGTTCTGCAAATGTTTTCTGTGGTTTATAAGTTAAACCAGTAAGCTGTTTAATAAATGGATTAATGTATCGCATACCACCAGAACGTGTTGGACTTTGTGCTATTGCATCACGCTGTGGGCCTATGCCTGTCATACCAAAGAANCCATCTGCATCAGGGTCAACCGTCTGTGGAAAAGAACGTGTAGCTTGTTTTANAATATACTGATATACATTAACATCATTATTATCAGGAACTTTACGAAAATCAGGGTCAACTGTAGCAACTAAATCTTTTATAACACCNGCACCAACGGTAAATGTATTTAAANAATTNCCAGTAGCAGATGCCANACTTTGTTTTAAAGTNTCAGTTGGCTTACCTTCTTGCAAACCATTTATAGCTACTTCCGCTACACCATCAATTAAATCANGCTGTGTGCCAGCCCGTCCTTGTCCACCAGTAATAGCAGAATAAAATTCTCGTATGCTGTATGGTAAAGTATCTGCAACTTTGTCATTGTCATGTAATTGAGGTTGTGTTCTATATAAATAGTCTGCTATCATTGCGTAAGCAGAAAATGGACCAAGTGTTGCCCTCATATCAAATAGTTCATTGCTAGTCGGGTCTTTATACTCATACGGGCCTGTGGTCTCATCCCCAAACTGAGAGCGAATACCAAAAAAAGTACTTAGCATTATTAGACCTGTAAGCTGTTTACCTGCACGGTCTGCATAATCAGATTTATTTAGTATGCCGCCAAAGTCAAATGAACCAAGTATAGGCATGTGTTCATACATAAAACGAAACTGATTTATCATGTAACGAGGAAATGGAACTACAGTAGAACCTGCTGTGCTTTGACCAAATTTTATAAGACCATCTGCTATGAAAGTATTAAAGAAACCTTCTTTACCTCTAAATTTACCTGCCTGATATGTAAAGTCTAATGCTTTTTCCATAGCATCTGCAATTGTTTCTTTTGGTATACTGTCTAATTGATTTTCTAACAGAACACTTTTAAGATTACGTTCTGGATTTGTTCTACGGATTGCTGCATCTAGTTCTCGTGAAAATATAGCACGTTTGAACATATTATCAGACATGGTATTTAATACGTTTAACTTACGAGCAAACCCTATTAATCCTCTTTCTGCACCTGTTTGTTCTCCTACATCTGCCATGTCTCTGAATAATTGTTGTGCCATTTCAGAACGTCCAAACATATCGTCTTTAAACAAACGCTCTAATGCTAATGACTCTGCACTTGATATACCAAATACTAAATCTTTCATTCTAGCAGAGTCTGCAGATACACGCATCTGTGCTTTACCTAATCTAACAGCATCTTCTGCTGCTTTTAGACCCTCTTCATCACCTAAATTTTTTAATTTGTTTATATTACCCCTTGCAAAGTTAAAAAGACCAGAACCAAGATTATCCATAGCATATACGTAGTTACGCATATAACCATTTGTTGTATTACGAACAGTGGTAGCAAGCTGCACAGTCATCAAACCAACACGTGCCTTAGTTACATGTTGAAGTGCATTACCAATCGTGCTTTGCAAACGTATGCCTGTTTGTTCTTCAATATCTTTTAGTGCTTTTAAACGTGCTTTGTTAGAAAAATTTCCCATAGAAAGTAACTCATCATCAAGCATGTTAAGTTCAGCTTTTATTTGACGTTTTAAATCTGCTTTACTTACTGGGCCTCTTCCTACAGAGCGAAGTGTTCTACCTGCCTCAGATACACGCTCTGCTACAATAGCACCAAGGTCATCAAACATTACACTACCAAGTTGCTCAATTGATATATGATGGTCTTTTAAAATACGTTCTAACTGCTCTTGAGGTATAGAGCGTTCACGAATACCTCTTGCTATACGTGATGTTACACGTTCTTGTTTATCGGCAACACTTCCTGAAGCAATACGTGCGCCTGTTTTAGGGTCTATTCTAGGTGGTATATCTGCAGCTACTCTTGCAGCCGCTGCCGCAATATTTTGAATTATCTTATCGTTAATTTCACCACGTAATCTAAACTGTTCATCACTCATACCAGCTTTTATAGCTTCACCTTTTTTTAATTCTTCTGGTATTGTTTCTGACAAAGATAGCTTTTTTTGTAATTCTTCTGCTAAATCTTTTGTTTTTTCATTTTTAAAAACTTTTTGAGATGCTGCATTAACTTGGTCAATAACTTCTTGTTCTTGTTTAGTAGAGGTATTTACAATTTCTTGTGCGGCTTTACTTGAATTGTACTTTAATAAATTAGCACCTGCACCAATAGCACCAGATGCAACAAAACCAAGTGCAGCAGAAGCACCCACTTGTGTTAAATCTATCTCTTCTTTTATACCTGTTTCTACACGAGTCTCTTCTTGTGCAGCCACAGTGCCAGCAGCAACTGCTGCATCAACAGAAGCAGCTATACCTGCACCCTTAATTGCTTGACGTATGCCTAGCTTTATACCTTGATTAGCAGCTATAGCACCCGCTTTACCAGCCCCAAAAGAAAAAATGCCAGCATACGTAGAAGGAGCAGTAAAGACACCTTCTAAGTAATCGCCAGCAGCTTTTAATCCTAAGTCACTATCCATGCGGTCATAGGTATCCATCAGTCTACCTAGTCTTGCACGTTGTTCATTGTCTGCCTCTTGTGCATATGTCATGTCACGCAGAGCAGTTACTTCATTTACATTTTGAAATCTAAAATGCTCCATGTAAGCATCGTAGACTTTTTCTTTTGTGTCAAGTTCAACAGCTTTTTTACCTTCTCGTTCAATAAGAAAGTTAGCAGCATCCTTAATAAAATTTTTATCCTCGATAAGTGTTTCTCTGTTTAACTTATCTTCTCCATATAGATGGTATATAGGTGTTTTAGCCATTATAACATTCCTGCTTTTTCTAGGGCCTCTCTACCCCCCGGCAGTTCCATTATCTCAAGTTTTCTTTTTTCTCTTTCCGTATCAGATAACCCTGCTAGTTCACCTATAGCTGTTTCTAATGCGCCTTGATTTGCACTACCTGCTGTAGAACCATCACCTACCTCTGCATCTTCTGTAGTGCTTCTTTCAACTAACCCTCGCTCTTCTGCTGACTGTCCTAGAAGACCAACATTAAACAACGTACCTTCTGCTTCTTTAAACTCACCCGGTCCAAATCCATCAGGGTTAGGCACATATACAAAATTTTTATTTTGTCTAATAAATTCATCTACTTTACGAGTAGCCAAACCGTATCCCATACCGTCTGCAACAGCATCATCAATAAATCCTTCAGCATAATTGCCTATTTTAATTAGTTCATCAACAATAGCTTGGTCTTGATTTCTAGTAAAATAATTACCATTTGGACCATACTCACCACCAAGACCATATTTAGTAGATATAAGTTGTTTTATATTACCCTTTGTTGCAATAGACAAATTAGGAGTATAATTATCTTTNTCTGTCATTGTTACTACGCCAGCAAGACGAGTAACTTCACGTTTAATAGAATCTGCCTCTTCTTTTTTACCTTGAGCATATAAGGTAGATTGCACCCCTATTAGTCTATTCATCTCTTGCTGTGGGTCAGGTAATCTACCCAACATATATGGCTTTAATTTGTTTGCTTTAGCTTCTGGTAAATTAGAAAGAAACTCTTCTCTGCTACCAACCTCTTCAAAACCAGCAGCAGCCATGTCTGCACGTACACCTGTTTCAATACTTTCTGCAGCACGTGTTCCAGCACCGGGTATAAATGACATGAACCCTGTAGCAATATCTTCCGCTTTTGGTCCGGGTCTTACTTTTAAAGGTGTAGCTGTGTATCGTGCAAGTTGCTGTACAGTAACACCCGTTGGTGAACTTTCAGCTAACCCTATATACTGAATTGGATTAATGCCTTGCTCTTGCTCCATCTTTTTTAACTGCATAGCTGCCTCATATGCAGCTTCTAAACTACCCTCACTTTTTATTAGTGAAAAGACAGCATCCTCTCCATCTGGGCCAAACACTGCAGCAGCTTCTTTTATCATTTTTGAATTTGCGGCAACTTCTTTGTCAAATGTTTCCCGNNTANCNTTTCGTGTTGTATATTCAATNTCACGTAAACGNNCTTTATTTTTTTGATATTGNGCNACAGANTGGTCAATGCCAGCAGCAACGGTCTCTGCAACACCAACACCAACATCTTCAAATGAAATATTATCAAAAAATCCCATTAGTTTCTCCTAGACATCAAACCTTTTAAAGGCTCTTCTTCTTCTTCCTGTACTTCAGATTGTTCTTCAACAATATCTTCATCTGTATCTTTGCTTTTTGCTGCTTCTTTTCTAAACCGTGTAAGCGCACGATTAACTGCAGCATTACTTAACGCTGGGTCTGCATCTTCTAAACCTGCATCGTATTCTATTTCGGCTGCATCAGCGATAAACATTATAAACTCCATTATAATAGGAGTTACAAGGATGCCAACATCAATGCTATGCAAACCTTCCATAATACCATTTAGTTGTATTACATGAGCAAGGTCAGCTACTGAAAATTCACCAGCTTCTAAAATAGTTAATAATTGTTCTGCTACAGAATCATTATTTAATTTCTGTATGTAGTAATTAACTGTGTCATCAACAGTTGTAAACCTTGCAGGACTTTGCCAAGGTCTAGCACCTAACTCATGTGTAAGTGACATACCCGGAATAGGTGCATCAAACAACGGTCCATCTGGTTTATTAAGCTGTTCTGCCATTTTTATGCCTCATTCTTGCTTCATGCAAAGATTTAAAAAGTCCTATAGCCCTTTGTTTAGGGTCTAAATTTTTTTCTGTAGACTGCATAGATTTTTGAACAGACCTCATTAGCCCACCGCTTGTGTCTAACGGCTTTGTGTTTTTTTCTTGAGGTGCATTTAAATAAGTATTGTATACACCTTTAGCTGGATTCATATTTCTTATAGACATTTTTTATCCTATCCAAATACTGATGATATATAAGCTGAACCTATACTACCAATCAAATTACCTATAGCTTTACCTGCAGCACTTTTCTTTTGTGCTGCTGCAACATCTGTTTGTACTTTAGCACTNATTTCAGCAAGAGCCAAGTCATTCATTCTGTCTAATTCTTTTTCAGCAGATGTCCATGCCCACTCCATAGTGTCGGCATAATGTTGCCACAAATTATCATATGCTTGTTTGGACATGTCTAAAATAGAGGTTGCATTTAATTCGTTTGCTCTGTTAATAGCAGCAGTATCTGCTGTAGAAATTTCTCTACGCCACGTTGCATTACTCTGTGCAATCACGAGTTGATTGGAAGCATTAAACTGGTCTGTTTGTGCATTTAACTCAGCATTAAATCTTTCTATGGTATTAGTTTGCCCAGCATTAAATTGCTCTGTAGCATTTATTTGTGCAGTATTAAATTGGTCTACGGTGCTTTTTAAGTTAGCAAAAAATTGGTCTGTTTGATTTTGGGAAGTCGCATTAAATTGTCTTGCTGCATTTTCTGCAGCTTGGTCAGTAAGTATTGACTGTATACGTTGTTGACCCTTAAACAATTCTGTTTGTTGCTCATTTGATAAATTAGCTAAATCTCTTTCCATAAAAGATTGAGCATTTTGAACTGCAGCTTGTTGCCTATTATTTAAATTAGAAATATCTAACTGAGATAATGCTGCTGCCTCTGCCATAACTAACGCTTGATTGTTAGATAGATTTTGCAAATTCATAGTATTTGCAGCACGTGAATTTTCTAAAGCAATGTTTTGTTCTGCTGTAAAATTTTGATTTGCAATATCACTAATTTTAGCAGCATTTTGTACCCTTGCTTGAAACTGCTGGTCAAACTCCATGCCCATAAATTTAGCACGTTGCTCTGCTGCAAGCATTGAGCGTTGTTGACGATTAGATAAATTTTGTGCTTCAAAGTTTGCAATAGTTTGTGCATCTGCTTGTGCTATTGGTAATGCACTTTCCATAGCTGCCTGAACAAGAGCCTGTCCTGCTACAGAGGATGCACTTAAACCACGAGCAGCCATTTGTGATGCAACAGCCCTCATTGCACCTGAAGCCCAAGATGGTGTTTGCCCACCATCAAAGTCCTGCATCAACTCATCTAGTTGACCTTTTACTGTGGCTTGCTTTGTTGGTGTTGCTTGTGCGGCTTGTATCTGTTCAGTAAACTTAGCAGCTTTTGCAGCATCAGCAGCACCAGAAATTAGTTCACCGTCTTGTATCTCCCTTTGTAGAGGATTTTCCATAAGCACAGCATTACCTTGTGCTGCTTCTAAATCACCTACAGATGACTTTGTTTGTTGTGCTGCTGTTACTTTAGAACGTGGGTCATCTGGGTCTACCTTTGCAGCTTGAACAGCATTTAACGCTGTGTTTACTTTATCAGAAGAAGTTTCGGCTTCTACTAAATTAGCTTGCATTTCTTCAGGTTGCTGCGCTGTAGCTGTTCCTGCTAATTGTGTACTAACGGGAGCGGGTGCTTCTATTCTTCCTGTACCCTCTGCTATTTGTGTTCTTGGGTCTACTGTATCTGCTATTTTTACAGCATCTACTTTTCCACCNTCNGGTAANGCAGGATTAAAAACTTGACCAGTTGTAAAGTCTCCTATGNTTGGAGTTGCAGGTTCTGNNGGTTTTGTTTCACCATCTGGTACGGAAAATGGTGTAGCTGGAGCATNGTTAGGTCNNGNANCANNATCGTCCACTANTGCCGCATCGGATATTTTTGGACCTGCGCTACCNCCTGTCTGCATTCTAACCACNCCACCACGTGCCATCTGCTGTGCAGCTTGGGTAAACATATTCATACGTGCCATACGTGCCGGGTCTTGCTCAATAAAATCTTGGAACTTGGACATATCACCTTTATAGCCCATAGCCCCTGCTATTTTATTTAGACCTTCTGGTTTAAATGCTTTGAACTGCATCATAGCTTTTGTTTCCTTTTATATCTCTTCAGGCCAATCGTTTATTGGTGCGTTGCCAGTAGGTGCTGGTGGGTCTTGGTCATCCATTGGGGCGTCAAAAAGAGCCATAAATGCAGCATGGTTAGCCGCATCTGTAATGGATTTTTCTATTGTCCCAGATTTGGTACGAACTGCTGCCCTATATGTACTTACGGCTGAAGGTATAGTTGCTGTGCTATCCTCAGCCTTGCGTGTGACATACCAATCTGTCGGTGCTAACTTGCCAGCCGCCTGCTCCTTAATTATAGCCTTCCACTGGCTTTTCAGACCCAGCGTTACCACTTGGTCGCCGTTCTCATCTAGAATTGCCTTGCCATCCTCATCAACTTCGTTTATATCTGTAAGTGACTTTGGGATTAGTGTTCCGTCAGTCTGCCTACCGTTATAGAAACGATTATCGTAAGGTGCTTCAGACGCAGGTGGGTCTTCCCATGTAATGCCTATAGCAGCTTTTGCAGAGTCAGAATATCTCATCCAAACTGCAGGATATTTTGTACCGTCCGTGCCTGTAAAGGCTCTTCCGACTTTTAATGTTGAACCGTTATATTTCCACGGCATTGTTTTCTCCTATAGAGCGTTGGAATATTTAAATGGTTGGTCTGCAAAAGCGAGGTAAAGATATGTGCCGCCAGATGCGTTTCTATTAGATGTTCCCGCATTTCTTAACTTAAAACCATTTGAAAGAAAATCTAAAACACTAGAACCAGTGGGTTCTGCGATATTCAAATTAGGATATAAAAACCCTGTAACTTCGTTATGTACAGACCTTTTTATATCCCAAATAATCCAATCAGCCGTAGAATCTGTGCGCTTTACCAAAAGCCATGCTGGCCTAAAACCTGTGTAAACAAACGTGCCATCTGTAGACCCGTTGCCCGTGTATGTGCCAACCTTGCTATAACCTTCAACACTGTGAAAACAGTAGGCTAAACAATCTGCACCTCCGCCGACATTTGGCGAATATACTGTCGATGTTGGTGAAGCACCTGAGCCGTTTGCTTTAGCGGCAGTTGTGTTCAGTCTAAGGTAGTCATTACTCCCGTCAATTAATGTAGTCTGAACAAGCCAATCACCTGTTGCATCTCTTTTCTTTTCAATAATTAACTCAGGCGTAGAATTAAGACCGTGGCCTACTGTCCTTGTGCCTGACCCATTATCATGCGTAACTATACTAAAACCAGCTTCAGTATTTGCAGAAACAGACGATTGAACAGATGGAACACCAGAAGAAACTGAATCTACCTCTATAGTTGATGGAGTGCCGCCAGCCAGCCAGTTCCATGATACATAGGTATCGCCAGAGTTATTCCACTCTGTTGTCTCAGTGCCATCTGTTCGTGTTTTTGACACAGTAAATCCATCAGAATCAAAAGACCTAAACCAGTTATTTCCCGAATCTGTATTTTCTGCGGCATCGCTATTAGAAACTACATATCTAACAGCCCCACGAACTGAATCTTGCAATGCGTGAGATGACGCCCCATTTCGTTTTTTAATCCAGACCCAATCTGGTTGAAATCCTACGCCTGTAACAGATAACTGGGTATTATTACCTGAATAAAGCACCGTATTAAAATAATCCGCTGGCTCTTCATCTTCAGCAGGGTCGATGTCGGGGTTGGGTAAGTTGTCTGAACAAAGGGCTAAGAAGCCGGACGGTGGCGCATATTCAAATGTACCAATACCATTTTCATCTGAATTTGCTGATGATACGTTCGCACTATCTTGACCAAAATTGCAAAGAATAGTGTTACTAACACTATTTCCAAAATCACCTACTGCAAAAGTTACATTTGTTAAATCTAAACTAGACTTAGTTACTTTTAAAGTGTTATTAACATACCATTTTACTTCACTACTATCGTAATCAATGGTAATTGCTACTACATCTGTAGTAGAAAAAGAATCTACAGTTTCTAAAACAGTTGTGCCGTTTGTAAAAACTCTTCCGTCAGAAAAATACCCAATACACTTTGTAGAACCTGCGGTTAAAGCGGTTGAATTTGATGCTGTAAGAGTAACATCCCTTATTCCTAACATAGTTACACCAATAAACTCTGCATAATATTTTCCTGATTGTGGCACTATTGTAGCAATAGCTGTTCCATAACCTGAAGTGGGCGTTACATTTTTTAAATTTCCTTCTGAAAAAGTTGCAGAGGCAGAACCTGTATACAAGGGATTAAGAGTAGCAAAATTATTCGTAGGGCTGTCCAGCACCACATCTGTTGCTGCTAAGCCGCTGGTTGAATCAAAGTCATGACCTTCACCACTTGTATCATCAACTAAAGAAGAACTATCTTGGAACTTTAACCTAAAACCGTTTGTGCCAAAGGTTAAACCAGATGTATCTTTAGGAATCCAAATACCCGCCTTTGTTTCGCCAAATGATGATGCGTCTAAAGCAGTGCCGTCTACTAAATTAATCTCTGCAAGATAGCCATCAAAATGTGTAGACGCTACTCCAGTAACGCTGTTTTCAGATGCACCAATGTAATGAACCTCATCTTCATTTACTGCAAAGTTTAAGTTTTGGGGTTCTTCGTTTACACTAAAATCTGTAACTTCAGTGCCGTTTATGTAAATGTCGCAGTTTGTGTTTGCCGCATCAAATTTTACAACTATATTATACCACGCACTTACATCTCTAAATTTTGCTGTTGTTATTTTGCGGCGTGTTTGAGTTGATAAAGAACCGCCGCTTTGACCAATATTTTTATAGGTGATATTGAACTCGTCACCAGAATCAAACTGCATCGCAACATAATCATTAATGCCTTTATAGGCCATAAAAAATGTTTGCTCAGAACCAAGATTTCCACGCTTAATCCAACCACTCCAAGTCCACGTTTTTTGATTGCCAGCAGACGATGGAGTGCGGGAAAGTTTGGGGTTGTCCCCATCCTCAAAACGCAAGGATTGGTCTATGGTGTGTGGATAAAATCCTGTGCTTGCATCACCCGCGCCTGTTGATTTTAATGACATTTAAAATCCTTATGTTAATGCTGCTGATGCAGAAATCAAAACAATATCGCTGCCACTTGCAGCAGTACAAAAATAAGATAAGTGATATGTACCAGTAGCAGATATTGCAGTTAAGGTAGCAGGTGCTATTGCAACTTCAGCCCCAGCAGATATAGTGTGATTACCACCGTTTATAAATCTAATATTTCCTGACTGTCCTGCAGCTTCATTAGTAAATGAAATTGTAGTATCACCAGTTGTGGTACAGAAAAAATCGTTACATAATGCTAGATTAAAACTACCATCATTTTCTGTTGTGATTGTGCTACTTACTGCTCTGCCACTATAACTAATATCATCACTTACAGATAAGTCATCACCAATAGCTACGTCACCAGTAGTAGTGATAGTGTCTATGTAAGCATCTTTAAATCGTGTGCTTGTTGTTCCTAAGTCAACATCACTATCTGTTTGTGGGCCAAATACACCATCAGATACAAATACCTGTTCAGCATTTGCTGCATAGAAATGTATCTCATCTGCAGTTTCAAAATCAATCTTTGTTTGGTCATCTTCACCAATTTTTATATCGGTAGCAAGAAGAGATGTAATAGCTGTTTGTGCAGCAGCCATTCTAGCAGCAGCTAGTGTGCCTGAACCAATGTTACTTGCATCAGTTGTATCTGTTGTTGCAGAGGCAGCTAAACCAAGGTCCGACCTTACCTCTGATGCAGACCGTCCTTCTACAGTTGTTCCGTCAATACGTAGAAAATCATCATCAGCCACACCACTAGCAAAAGAAGGAACATTACCACTGGATATACCAAGTGTTATACCTATATCAGATAACACTTCTGAAGCACTTCTACCTTCTATTGTTGTGCCATCTACACGTAAGAAGTCATTATCTGCAACACCCGTACCAAACGTAGCTACATTGCCGCTGGATATACCGCTAGATGGTACATCAGATGTAAGTGCGACTGTGCCAGCAGAACTAGGAAGTGTTACAGTAACATCTGCTGTAGACGCAGGACCAATTAATGTAACTTTGTTTGTGCCATTATCACTATCTTCAAAAAACTCTAAGAAGCCAGCACTTGTTGCGCCATTCTTTAACTGTGCGCCAGCGTTTACAATAGGAGTAGTAAGTGTCTTATTTGTAAGTGTTTGAGTGGCAGTCGTACCAACAATCTCTTGGTCACCACCCGGTGGAAGAGTCAATACGTTTGTAACTGAAGCAGAGTGTGGTTGTGATTTAACTGTTTGACCATGACTATTACTCTCACAATTAAAAACAACTGTACCCGGATTAGTGTTACCTTTAACTACAACTTTACCTGTGCCATTAGGAGCAAGGTCAATATCGGCGTTAGATGTGGTAACAATATCGTTACCATTCATATCAAGGTCGCCGCCCAGTTGCGGAGTGCTATCCTGAACCACTTCTGTTATCGCACTTGATGATGCTAATCCAGATACAATCGCACTTCTTGCAATCTTTTTAAGTCCACCACCTGATGTATCAACAGCTATAAATACATCATCATTAGCGACTGTAGATATTTCTGATAAACTTGTTACAGAAACAGGATTAAAGTTTGTGCCATCAGCAATAAGAAGATGACCTGCAGTATTTGTACCCATTGTCAGGTCATCACCTGATATGGTTAAGTCTCCTGCAATTGTAGCATCTGCACCTGAAAATGTCAAGGCTGTTGTTGTACCTGATTTTATTACAAGGTTGCCAGAAGAATTAGTTAAAGAACCGTATGTCGTTCCATCATCTTTTAAGAATACATCACCGCCACCCGCATCAAGATTAATGTCTGCAGTTGCATCNAAAGTTATNTCTGTGCCAGAGTCTATCTCTGCNATTACAGGTGTTGTAAGTGTTTTATTNGTNAGTGTTTTNGAAGTTTGTGAAAGGTAGGTATCAAATGTATCAACAGTTGTTTGACGCATTGTACCACCATCGTTAGTAACAATACCATCACCACCTGCTACAGCNGTTGTACCAGCAGATGTATCACCATCAAGAATGTTTAACTCTGTTGTAGTAACAGTAGCACCATCTAGTATCTCTAGTTCTGCCTCTGATATACCAGCACTACCTATTGTAAGTGTGCCTGATATATCTACGTTACCATTAATATCCACAGTTGTTGCAGCTATCTGTATTTCTGTATCTGCAACGAGGTCTAGTTGACCATCTGTGCTTGAGTTAATATATATTGCAGTATCACGAAACTGTACTTTTTCTGTGGTTGCTAATAGTATGTCATCACTAAACTCAAAGTAATCTTCATCCTCTTTCCAAGTAAGCACACCATCATTAGTATTTGCATCAAAGGTTATAGCTATATCAACATCACCACCTGTACCAAATGTAAGAGTGTTTGAAGCTAACGTAGATATAGGACCACCCTCTCCCTCTGTGCCATCATGGGAGTGTCCTGTGCCTGAAGCAGCAAAAGCTACAAGTTGGTCAAACTCATCATTAGTGTGGGCGGCTGTGATGGTATCGCCATCAGCATATGTAGATTGCCGTGTATATGTTGCACCCATTACCTTCTTGCTCCTAATTGATATTCTAATTGAAATCCTTTTAATGAATAAGGACCAGTTTCAGTTGCTCCATCTTCAACACGAAGTGCTACAGCAAAACCAGAACCTTCTACAGACTTACGAACAATCGGCTGTGAAGGTCCACCATAACTAGCAGTTCCATATTTAGAAGAGCCATAAATACCTGCTACATTTAAACTATCTAATGGATAAGCTGCAGGTCTAATAGATTGTGCAGATTCGTAATCATATCGAACAAACATATCTGCATCAATAGTTGTTTCTGGTGCATAGTTAATATTTACACGTTGCATATATTTTCTAATGCCGGGGTCTCCAAACGTAAGGTCAGGACTTCTATACTTTGCAAATATTAACGTGCCGTCAAATGTGTCACCCGTATCCTGCCTATACACAAATCCATCAAATCCACCGTGTATAGGTATCACTTCTCCTGTCTCAACAGTTGTATCTGTGCAGTTTGGTTTTATGCCTTTTAACTGCGAAAACTCAAACCCTGTTCCTTTTAACACACAGATAACACCAATTGTAGCTGGCTCAGTTCCATCTTTACTAAAGAATATTCTATACTGTGTTTTATCTGGTATAACTATAGACGTAAAAGAAGCAGAGTCTACTAAGTTTTCTTTAAATAAAGGTTGTACATTAGAACTAATAGTACCAAGTTCCACGTCACCAATTCTTGCTGTACCAGCAATTGTTCTTAAACCATCTGGACCTAAGAATATTAAATCACCAGCAAATTCTTGAATGGTAAATCCATTAACACAGCCAATGTCACGTGTAACCGCTGTAACTGTAAAATCTGAAGAACTTGACCCTGTTAATTTAAATATTCTGTTTTCACAAAATACAAATAAGTCATCACGAAAAACTTTTAAACCAGTTATAGTATCGTCAACAGTTAATGATATTGCAGGTAATGTGCCACTTGTTGAAAAGTTATCTTCGTCAAAACCTTTACTGATTACTATTTCTCCGGGTGCAGACGATTTGCCAGCATAAACCATATGGTTTTTAAATGATACAACAAATTGAACACCAGAGACAGAACTATCACTTACATCTGTAGCTGTTAAAGAGGTATTAAATATTACAGGTGCATTTGCACCATCTACCATTATTATTTTTTCNTTNCCGTCAAAGTTATATCGNTCAAACTGATAACGACCTGCNCCNGTTCTNCCTGTATCTNTTTCTGTCCAAGTTTCTGACACAACATCTGTAGCAGCATGTGCAGCAGCAGTTGTACTACTTGTTGCACGTGTAACACCTGTAAAGGNNGTTGCNGTTTTACCAGTATAGGTAAATATTTCNGAGTTTATNTGTANTGTNCCNCTAGAACTAAATGCAGATGTATCTTTTGCATTAATAGTTCCAGAACCACTCATGGTATCACTTGCAGATATTTTAAGTGTTATTGTTGTAGAAGCTGAACTAAATATTTTAGTNCCTCTAGCNGCAAGTGTAAACTTGTTNAACAATGCTACCATTAGCACAGCTTCAGAGGTAGAAGATGTAAATGGTACAACTTGGTTTATATGTTTTTTAAATCCATTTATTCTTTTGTAGCCGCCTTCAATGTCAGGTTCAAAGTTAGTTAACTCTAGTGCCTGACCCGGCTGCATAATAAAGGTAGACCTGTTTAAAACAAGCCCACCTTCACAGTTAAATGAAAAAGGTTGTGTTCCTGATTGGTCAGCCATTTACGACACCCTTGGATTTATATTCGCACTCCCTGCGTATCCTTGATGTGGCAGATAAGTTGACCTGACATATTCAAATTTATTAACAAGAAGNGTTTGCATATTTTTTATACCTTGCTCAAATCGTGCAAAGTTAATACCGTACTGTTGTGTTTCTCCTCTGTACTGATACACAAANGCAGTTGCACCATCTACAATTACAGGAGCAAATCTGTCGGGTATAGTTGTTGTATCACTGTGTGCAGATAAATCAGATGGAAAAGTAAAATAGTCAAACTTTAGTGAGTATTGTTTATCTGGAAAAGGATACAGCAAATAGTTGTTATCTAAGGTGCGAGAAACNTATAATGGCACACCACCNTTGTCAAACTGCGCTACCTGCACACCACTTGCATGTGCTGCTGCTGTTGTGCTTTCTGCACCACGTGTAACACCTGTAAGGTCATTGCCCAGTATACCTGTATAAGATACTACCTCGTTACCTATGTGTGCTGTACCTGCGCTATCAAAGCCTGTGGTAGATGTTAGTGTAAGTGTAGTAACAGAATCAGAATGTGACCCATTAAGAGTTGTTGTTACTATCTCATCTTCTTGTGTAATATAACTATTAACATATTCGTTATAATCTAATTTACCCAGCTTGCCACCAGACACAGCTAGGTCTTCATCTTTTACAATTCTAAATGTATTATAGTCTACAGTTTTAGTTGATGCAGGTAAACTATACCTAACTGTACCAGCTACAAGTGTTTCTGTTTGTGTAGCATGGTTAAATGGATAATTAAATTCTCTTTGATTTATATATCTAATAGCTTCATTAACAGCGTTTTTTGCTTGTGTTTGTACACCCCTAGCTGTAGAAAAAGTAGTAGATGTTAACTCTACCTCATTCAGATGGGTCAAAACTTTATTTACAAGTGTGAGGTATGATTCAGCCATTTATAATATTCTCTGATAAGAGTAAGAAGGGGCAAGTTGCCCTGCCCCCTCAACTTAGTTATGCGAGTGTGTCTCTATCAACTTCATCGGCAGTCATTGAGCCAATGTCGCTAACATCCAATAGGCTTGCGTAGACACGCAACTTACCTGCGGAAAAAGAAGCACCAGAACCAGCTAGTGTTACATCCAAAGTATCTGCTGAAGTGATAACAATGTCACCAGCAACAGTAGCACTAGGAGCGTAAGCACCATCAGATGCACCATCAATATCAAAAGCTGCAACGTATTCATTATCGTCAACAGCAGTTCCAAGGATAGCAGTAGCATCTGTTCCTGTGTTCATAGTAGCACTATTCACAACTTGAATACCAGCAGCAATAATTTTAGTATTGGCTGGAACAGTCAGTGCTTGAACAACATCACCGGGAGCAATACTATTAGCCGTTAGGTCAATAGTTTGTTGCACATAGTAAGGCTGTCTACCACGGGCAGAGTTTCCGTGTGCAGGAGCAAGAGTAGCAGTAATTGTAGCCATAGTTCAATCCTCCCTTACACTAGACAGAAACGAGCGTTAACAAGAGCCTCTGGACGAAGAATCTTGCGTCCATAGAGGTGCATACCACGAACAATGTCAGCGAAGCTGTCAGGGTCACGATATGTCTCTGTCTTGTTAATTTGCTCTGCAGTAGCAACGGCAGATGAATGTCCACCAACAATCACACCAAAGTTGGATGAGTTAGTACCACCAGTAGTGGCAGAACCTGTTCCAATCTCAGGAAGGTTGTTAGAAACATACACTTGGAAGCCGTGCAGGTTATTAACAACAAGTCCGTTGCGAAGTCCACCTGACTCACCATAGTCTTGATTCAGAAGTTTTGAATCTTCATCCTTCAAGATTTCTAGGAATACAGGATTGACTACAAGCCAACGACCTTGAGTATCCACATTTTGCTGGTCCAGCTTACGAGCCATACGAGCAATAATCATGGTTGGGTTAGCGTTGCCTGACCCCGGCACAGCAGATGCACCCGGTAAGCGTGGCTGAATACCAATACCATTGTTGGCAGAGCCACCAAAGTCATTAGCATCAACTTGCATTTCAGCCAGCAGTTCATTAGAACCTGCAGTAGAAACTGCTTTTGAACCATTTACGGTTGTATTTGCAGTATCTGCTACACCATGAATTGCAGACTGTTTAAAGCCACACATATAACCAAGAACATCTTGGTCAAACTGGTCAGCCAAACGATACGCAGCACGGTCACTTGCCAATTGCTGGAAGTTTACGTGGCTATGCGCCTCTTCAATGTCATCAACCTTAAACGCAAAGTAGTTAGCTTTGTCGATGGTAAGGTTGAAATCTTCATCATCAAGGTCTTGCGGTGTGATTGTTGTACCACGTGCATAAGCCTTGACGGTGATTTCGGGTTCTTTGATAATCTTAACGGAATCACCCATCTGTGCAATTTCACCAAAGTAGTCATTATTGGAAATTGCCTCAGCAACAGCGGCCTTGCGGAAAGCAAGTTGCACCTGTTTGCTGTAGATAATAGGCGAAAAATTACCGTTAGGAAGATTACCGTACCCACTAGCGGTTGTAAACGCCATAGTACCATCTCCTTATTTAGGTAGTTTTTGTTTTAAACAGATACAAACTAAGGCTATTAGAGGCTGCGTTGCTTGGGTGTGACTGTACGGGTCAGGCCAAACTCTTCAGGTAATCCGTAAGACTGTGTGTTTGCATGGTTGAAGTGTGCATATTGCGCTACACGCACACTTCTTATTGACTATAGTTATATTCAATTTCAACTATTTGTCAACACTTTTTTCTTTCGGCACTTCAATTACATTCATATTCATGCTGAAAGACCTGCGTTCACCTTTCGTGTAGAAAGGATATACGCAGTGAAACAGTTGTGCAGGAAAAATATAAAAGTCACCAACTTTAGGTTTAATTACAAAGTTAGTGCTAGTATAACCAGCAGCCGTTCCATAGGCAAACTGTATATGCCCATGAGAAGGATGGTGGTCTTTATAATCTTCTTCCCACTCTTTTTCTATTCCTTCTGGAAGTTTTAAATATCCAACACAAGATAATTTACAACCTGTGTGAATATGCAATGGATTATATTCATGTTCAAATTGTCTGACAAACCAAGCAGATGCTATTTGAATACCATAGTTAAAGTTTTCAAAGTCTATTTTACTTTTTCCAAAAGTATTTCTTTGTAAAGAATACGATTGATATTGTAAGACAAATCTGCCAAAAGCCTCTTGTGCTTCTAACACTGTCTCATCATCAAAATATAATTCTTGAGAGACTTTGCCCACTAACGTGTCAGAACAATCTTTTAACTTATCTGTCAATCTACTGTTAAGTTTTTCGACTAATTCGTGAGGCATTTTAAAGTAACCCATTGTAGGGCCAAATGGAGCAAGAAACTCCATTTCACTTTTAGGCTCATATATAATACTCATCGGGCTGAACCACTAATATCATATACAAACTTGCCACTGCGAATAGCTTCCATTATTTCATCAGAATGCTTTTCATATTCCTGTGGTGACATTGCCTGAACCTGAGACTCTTTTAAATAAGTGGAAGATTCTTTTGCTTGAGGTGTGCTTCTTGAGCCTTTATTAGACACCGCTTCAGCCGCACCTTTAGTCGTCTTAGTTTTCTTTTCACTTGTTATGCCTTTGTCAACTTTGTAAAGGTCAATTGCTCTAGCAGCAGACCTTGCATCATTATCGTTTTCATACAGCGCATCTTGTACCCATTTAGGTTGTTCTTCAGCCCATGCATGAAAATCATCACTATCACGAATGTCTCCAAAATCAGGATGAAGTCTCATTAACTCTGCTTCAGCCTTTTCTTTTGTAGCAGACATTTGCATTTCATCAATTGCTTTCATACGTTCTTCCAGTGCTGTTGACTGTTCACGTGCTTTTTTCATAGCAATTGTTTCAACAATAGCAGCTACATCTGGATAAGTTGTAGCCCACTCCTCAATGTCTTCATCAGACTTGGGCAACTTCATCTCTTTTTGTGCAGCAATAGATAGTTGACTTTTTAAACTTTCTATTTCTTTTTTAAGTTCTTCTGCCTGTTTTTGCTGATGCCTACGTAAATCAGAATAGCGTTTTTTAAATGTTCGCTCCTCTGCGCTTGTAGGTTCTTCCTCTTCTTCTTTTTGCTCTGGCTCTTCTACTTCACCTTGCTGTTCTTTTAGTAGTTGTTCCAGTTCTGCTTCTTCTTTTTTAATCCGTTCTTCTTGCGAATACGGTTTACTTACAAATGCAACTTTCTTTTCTGGTTGCATTTCTTCTGCCATAATAGCTTGTTCAGCCATTTCTTTTCTCCTTATGGGGCTAACCGTAGCCAGTGTTGGGGGGTTAGGTAGCCATTGATATGTGGATTATTTTTTAGAAGCTAACCCACTTTGCTTCATCTGTTGGGCAAGGCCGCCTTTATTAAAGATACCACCGTAGTCTGTTGCGCTGTAGCCTCCTAAACCTGCTACAGTGCTTCCTACATCTCCTCTGGGGTCAGAAGTTTCACTTTCATCAGCATAAGATAAACCTGCACCTCTTGCGCCTCTTTGTTGTGCAGCAGCCTCTGCCTTTGCCGCATCTTCCGCTGCTTTTTGCTCTGCCCTTAACTCTGCAGTTGTCTTTGGTGTTCCATCTGCTTTTGTTGCACTAATTCCAAATACACTAGCTTGTGCAGCAGCCTGTTTGCGTTCTTCTCTTCTTTCATTTCCTATTTCTATAGCATACGCTTTAGAAATTTCACGCTCAAGAGATACCTGCGATTTATTTCTTGTATTACCTCTTCTATCAGTAAAGGTAGTAGAAATTTCTAATCTATTTGCTTCTGAACGCAAAGAATCCATTATCTCTTCTTGAGATTTAGTTTTTACTTCAACCTCTCCATCTTTACCTGTAACTTCTTTCGTATAAAAATCAGACATTTTTTCAGTTACAGATTTAAATGTATCTGCTATTTGCTGTTGTTGTAAATCGCTTAACTGGTCAAGTGCAGTCTTTCCAATGCTAAATTCACCCTCACCTCTAAACTCATCTAACACACCACCTAATACAGCACCTGCATGTTGTTTATTACCAGCTAAGTATCCCATTGCTTGTCCTGCTTTTTTACCCATTTGTGTAAGAACACCTGTTGCACTTCCAGTAAAGAAAGCAGCAATAGCAGGACCAACCTCTTTAAGATTTGCCATTCCAGCAGCAGATAAAGCAGTTTTTAAATCTTTATTTTTAATTTTACCCCTATCATATGCGACACCAGTTGCATCTGTTGTGCTAGGCACAGAGGGAGAAGACGATTCGTCATCTTGTTGTTGTTGTTGTGCAGTAGGAATAGCTTTCGGAGTTTCTGTAACAGGTTTTTCAGTAGGAGTATAATCTTCTTTTCTAACAAATCCTTCTGGTATTTGTGTTACCCCCGGAATAAAGTTAATTTGTCTTTCTGCACCAGTTTGTGTATTTACAATCGTAATAAGCTGTGCTGCCCCACCGCCTTGACCCCCTTGACCGCTACCTAAAAAATCTCCTATACCCGGAACTGGAGATTTTGGAAGTGTAGGAACAGGAGACTGCACTGGTCCTTGGATAGGTGGTTGCATTGGTGGCATTGGTGGCATTACTGGAATAGTAAAGTCTGGTGCAGTATATTGAGATTGTCTTTGCCCACCCGGTGTAAAGTTAACACCTGTAGGTGGTATAAAAGTTCCTTGCTGCGCTTCAACAACTCCACCTTGTGCAAATTCTTCAATACCATCATCTTCCATGTCAAGGTCTGATAAATCAAAAGGTATATCATCTGGAACGGTAGCTTCATCTGCATTACCCATTTGACCCATTTTGTCCATCATTTCCAAACCACGTTTTGCTTCTTGTCGCATCTGCATTAGTTTTTCAAGGCCAATGTATCTTACAACATCTGCTGGAAATACAAACTCGCCCTCACTAAGCTGGGCAGGAATATCATCACGAACTTCTTCTTGCATAGAACCTACAGGCACTTCGTTACCTGACTCTGGGTCAACTGTTCCACCTTCTTGCATCAGGCCACCTTCGTTAAATGCACCTTGCACTTGTTCAAATAATTCCATTTGTCTTCTCATAGGTACTGCTCCACCTTTTTTAAAATCATCTAATCTAGCTTTTTCAGGTGGAATAACCCCAGCATCACCTGTAAATCCGCCATCTGGTCCTTTAACCTGAGTTATGGTAGTTAAACCCTGTCCTCTTAACTCTCTGTCAAAATCTATTCCTTTTGCAAACTCCGGGTCTGCTTTTGCAATACTTCTTCTGATATGCATATCAAGAGGCGGGAACTCTTTACGCATCTGTTCCTCTATCTCTGAAATTTTCATATCAGTGCTATTTTTTAATTGTTTTCTACGAGCAAGTCTTTCTTCAACTGCTTTTGCTTCTAACTCTCCATATTTTCTTTTGTACTCTAACAACGCTCTTCTTGGAACTTCATTATAAACATCTATACTTCTTCTATCTTGAAGTTCCTTTCCAAAAATAAAGCGAACATCATGGGGTGTCATTTTTGGATTAGATAAAAACTCATCTGCCTCATCCAAAAATGCTTCCATCATAGCAGCGGAAAAATCTTGCTGCACAGCATCGTGAGGTTGCATATCATCAAAATAGCCTATTTTAAAATTTATAAATTCGCTGTGTCCTTTTAAATGTTTTCTAACATCTTCTATTGTTATTTTATAATCTTCAAGTTTTAAGGTTGGAAATATTCTTCCATATGGTTCTTGTTTATATCGTTCTAATAAAATGTCAGGAATTACTTTATTAATTAAAGCACTTTCCCCTTGACTAAATGCAGAAAAAGGATTATCTCTAAGAGGATGTCCTTCAGGAAGGTCTTGTCCACCCGTATCTCTGTTAAGTCTTTTTCTTGTTTGCTCAAATTTTTCAAAAACATAAGTATTCTCTACATTGTCTATAAGTTTTTTTAATTCTTTTTCATGTGTCCTTTTGCTTACATTTTTACCTAAACCTAACTTTTCTGCTACCTCTTTATAAAACATTTCTATATTAGCACCACGAGTAAAGCCCTCTCGTGCTTGTATTGCGTGTTGAACCTCATGTAAAAGAACAGATAGTAATTCTTGCTCACTGTCTATTTGAGATAAATTTAGTCCTATACTCTCTCCCTCTGTGCTAAAAGGAGAATTGCTATGAACATATAAACCAGAGTAATCTTCATTATTTACTAGTTTAACTTTTAGTTTATCTAAACCTTCTGGAGTTACATAATCAAAAGCCTCACTACTATAATACCTTTCATTATATGCGTCAAAAAGACTATCAAAATCTAATAAGTCTTTTAGTTCAACTTCACCATTAAATTTAAGGTCGTCTAAACCTCCCAAATCTAGTTCCGCATNAACGGTGCTTAACTCAAATCTAAATTTACCATCAGCACCTTTGTATACACCTGTTTGAGTAAATAGTTCTTCTTCAGTTAATTCTGGTTTTAAATCTTTTGCACGTTTATAGCTATCAATAGCCTCTGCACCTAATGGTGTACTTTCTCCAATCATTGATGGATTTATTGACGTGTCAGGTAAATCTGGCTTTATACCTGTAGGCACAGTTTCACGTGAAGCACCTGCTGTTACTGTAGCCATACCATCTGTACCATCACCTCCAGATGCAGTGCGAAACAGTTCACGTGCCTCGTCAGTAATATTGTCTAAGTTTCTGAGTACATCATCGCTGTACTTAGATACAAGACCACCTATACCACTAACTAAAGCAGGTCCACCGGGAATACCAACAACTTCTCCTAATAACTCTCCTGCTGTTCCTTTTAGTTCTATGCCTGTAACATCTTTAATAATTTGTTCAACAGCTTCTCTGTTTACATACTTTGCGGCTTCTTCAAAGCCTTGCTGCATAGCATTAGTTGCAGCAGAAGCAGTAGGCGGCACAGCCGCTCCCATTTCTATAATATCTGCAGGGCCAGTAAGTGGCGCAGTAACAGCACCTTTAGCTACATCTTTAAAAAATTCTTTACGTGCCTCTTGATATTCTGGTTTATCAACATCAGGCATAGACCCAGCCATAACTCCTTCAGGTGTAATTTCTTGCACCCGAATGTTATTTTGGTTGGTGAGCATATCCATTTGTTCACGGAGATTACGCACTGTTTACTTCATTCCTAATTATTTTTAATCTACGTAGAGCAGCAATTGCACCTTGTTGCCTATGAAATAAAACAGGGTCAGTTGATTGCTCTAGCCCTTTTTGTTGTGTAATTATTTGATAATCAATGTAATCATTGAACGCTTCCCATTGGCGGTTGTTGTTCACCCACGGCTTGAGTTTGCCCAATATCTGCTTGTCTACCATTACTACTAAATCCTTGTTCACCCGGAACTGGTGCTTGACCAGTGCCTATTGTTCCACCACCAGCACCACTAGTATCCATAGCATCTGCACCTGCAGGTGGCGGTGTCATTCCCGCTTGTTCTTGCTGTGCTGGTGCTTGAAACTCTTTCATAAGTTCCGCTTGAAGTGCTGCTTCACTCATGTTGTTGGTTACTTTGTCGGGGTCAAGGTCCATTGATTTTGCAATCTCACTAATAATATATTGAAACTTTGCAAAAGGTGCAAGTGCAGGACTACTTGCTATTTGAAGGAACTGCATAAGTCTTTGGCTACGAACCTCATTAGCCATCAAACTTTCTGTGCCACGTGCCTTAACTTCTAGGTCGCCTTTTATTTCCGGGTCAAAATCAAACTGCATATTAAATCTAAAGAACCCTTCTCCCAAAGGACGCAATAGATAATCATCTACATTTTTAATAACAGTTTTTATACTACCACTTGCAGCGTTCATTAACATTGATATACCAGAGGCAGTTCTACCTACGCCTGATATACCTGTTTGTCCATGTGCAAATGATGGCAATCCTGTTGACTCATCAGCAAGCTGACGGGCTTTATCAAACAGCATCATATTTTCTTGTGACACATTAGGAAACTTAGTTCCAAATATTGCCTGACCCGGTGCGCCACCTTGTCTACGAAATACTTTGCCCGGATACAATGTCAAGTCTTGACCCGGCACTAAGTTAGTTTCGTCAACTTCTACTAACATATTACCTGATAGAACAGCATTATCAACTGCCATTCTCATAAAACCATTCATTAATGTTTGAGTATCATCCATGTTTTCCGCTATACCAACACCAAAGAATGAATATGGATTTAATTCAAATGGTGCTGCAGCGTATGGAATTTTAGCAGGTTTAAATGGATTAAGAACCATGCGAAGAAGTTTGCCATTACATATCCAGACGTTAGCTTGTAATTCATCAAACTCTTTTAGTTCATCTGGTATGTTAACATTTTGTTCCTCAAGCATCTCTGTATCAACCATGCCCCAATACTCAAGGACTTCAAAACGGTCAATGCCGTGTTCTGGTGCATAGTCAGATAAATCATCTTCCCAATATTTTTTGTTGTAGTTTTCTCCAAAGGATATTACTTCATCAATTACCTGTCCTCTAAAGTATGGACGTTTTTTAAGCATACGCATTTGTGAGCGAGACATTTTATGACGCTCAATAACAAACTGCGCTTCATCCATATTGTTTGCATCTGGGTCTGGATAGAAGTTCCAGACAGACACATGGTCTACTTGAGGAACTGTTTTAAACAGTGGGTCATACTCACCATCATCATTCCAATTAGGATATTCTTTATCTTTAGCAAACGGGCCTTTCATAATGCCTGTGCCAAACAAAGCCATTTCAAAAGAACTGCTTCGTAAGTTTTTGTTTGCACCAGACTCTTCTAACTGGTCGTGTATTTTCTTCTGCATCTTTTTAGCTGCAATCATAGCAGGGCTAAATTCAATAGCAGTAGGTGTTTTACCCGGACCTTCTTTTAATTTTTCCTGAACGGGTTCGAGTTTATTTTGGAACACACCAAGTTTCTCAGTGAGACTTTTAGCTGTTGCGCCAGCAGGTAATTGCATTCCATCGCCCGGAAAGCCATACGGACTCGTAAGCGCAGTAGACGCTTGCATTTGTTCAGGTTCTTTTGGGTCAAAGTGTACATCGGCAACTACCCCTTCAGGAAGTTCTGTAGGCTCAATAGAAAGAGGAAACTTATTATTAGCAAATAAAACATCAACGATTTGACCATATGCAGCAAGTGTTTTAGTTTTAGTAACTTTAATAAATATGCGAGACTTTTCTGACTCAGTAAATTGAACATCTGGCCCATATAAACCTCTGTAATTTCTATAGGCACGTAGCCACCGTTCTTCATCTTGATAACGATAGTCTTCGGCTCGACCATATCGTTCCATTATAAAAGGAATAATAGTGGATACATCAGCATCAAATTCTACAGAATCATCCGTATCCTCTAACGCAATAGCATCGTCTTCAATCATGATGTCATCTTCAGCCATATTTTATTCCTTAATATCCAAAAGTAGCATCTGCAACTTGCATACCGCCACCGGGTCTACCCATAGGGTCATAATCAAATATACTAAATCTTGGACGTGACATTATACCATATCTTAACGCATCGTACAAGTGGTCTTCCGCTTTTGTGTCCACATCTTCTGGATTTTTCTTATCCAGCGGAATGGATGGTAGTTGGGAGATAATGTTTGTGCAACTATCAAAGAAAACAAGTCTAGGCTCTTCTGTAAATTCGTCTACCTGTAAACGTCTATGTATTTCATTCTTACCAGCTACACGGCTACCACGGCTTCGGTCTGACGGTCTCCACCTACAACCTCTGCTTATCATCTGTTCCGCAAGAGATGGTCCAGTGTCACCACGTTTATGCCAAAGAGAACTATCAAGAACACCATACTTAATATTTCCATCTTCAGCTTCTAACTCTAGTATCATGTCAGCTAAGTCAGTAGCTAAGACTTTTGACACATACAATTCCCTGTACACAATGATTTGCTCAGACGGTGCGACAGCGCACCATATAACACCACTGTAAGAACCATAGCCGTAATCACATGCTCTAAATTTAACCCAATTGCTAGGAATATTAAAAGGTTCAATAACATGAATATCACGGTCAAACTCTGTGAACGCAGCACCCTCTTTAATATCCCAATCACCATCCAAGAGTTGCCGTCTTTGTTGCTCTGGGAGCGACAGGAGCATAGCTTCATAATCCCCAGACTCTGCAAGGTAGGGATTGTCAGATAACCTAGCAGGAATGAACCTACGTTTAAATAAAGGTCTCCCAGCTTTTTGATGCCCTGCTGGATACCTGAGAATTTCATGTGTTTCAATATCTGTGGCATCAAATGCCTTTCCATAAGCGGATGGGTCAATAAACATTTTCTTTACCCAGTGATGACCTCTTCCACCGGGGTTTGTAGTTGCCCTCATAAAGATAGGCAAGTCAGGGGCAGTGGACCGTAGACGACTTCGCATGTAATTCCATGCATATGGGTTTCCCCATTGTGTTAGTTCGTCAAAGCCTATCCAGCTAAAAGCTAGACCCTGATAACGCAGGACATCTTCATCTCTGTCAAGGTATGACATCCACAACCTCGCACCAGATGGCGCAGTCCACTGCATCTTTCTTTCTGACCATTTTATTCCGGGCCAGATTTTTGGATAGAGTTCCTGTGATTTAAATATTAGTTCACGTAACTCTTCCGTGGTATGTCGGAGCAGCAAACCACTAAACTGTGGATGCCCCATGTAGCGAAGAGGGTCTGCAAGCATGGCATACGATTTACCACCACCTGCTGAACCACCATAAAGAACCTCACGTTCACTTGCTGCAAGAAAGTCTGTTTGTGGACCGGGGTTAGGTTTGAATAGCACATTAGCATGTTCTTCAACTGCTTCTGTTTCGTATTCAATATCCTGTATATTAACCTGCGGCTTTTGCGCCTGTTCTTGCTTCTTCGATTTCTTGCGCTTTGGCGATTGCCTTTTCCGCATACTCTGCCCACTGGCGGATGCTTTTAGCTTGGTTCTTACGCTTTCGCTCATGTTGTAACCGCTTTCTTAATCCTACATGCGATATATATCTACCGCTATTTGTACTCAGCCAGTTAGCTACTTCACGATAGCTGTATTGATTTGTATACGCTCTGGCCTTTTCAAGCAAATCCAACTCAGTTGGAATGGGGTCAAGAATGTCGGGGTCTTCTTCGTTTTGCTTGTAACCAAAGGGTACAGTACGTGCAATGCGTGGTATCTGTACCCATTCGTTTTCTTCTTTGATATCTGTTGGCTGTGGAAGTTTCCACTGTCCTGCTGTTCTAGTCATCTTTTTTTGCGATTGTCTACCGTTGAAAGAACCATACCACCTTTGCGATAATCCTTTTCTATTTTTATTAACTGTGGTCCTTCAAAAATTCTATGCACTCCATCTTGACCTGCTGCAGAACCAGCACCTCTGAGCCTAATTGGTAGCTTTCTCTTTTTTGCTTCCTTTTTATATTTTTCTTGATTTTTTCTATATGATTCACTTGTTATACTAGGCATTACCGCACCCTGTTTATTACCCGGTATGCGTTTATAAACTACTTGTTCGCCCTTATTTTGGTTTAATTGTCGTAAAGTTCCATCTAAATTTACAACGACGGGTAAGTTCTTTTTTTGTGTATATTTTATAGCTTTTTCTCTAATTTCATTTGCTTTTTTAATTCTCTTATCTTCTTCTGAATTAAAAGCACTCATAAATTTTTTTCTTTCTTCGCTAGTTCCATTTAATAAAGCTACAATTTTATTAGCAAAATTCTGTGTTATTTTTTTATCCTTTAAAAAATTATTAACAACTTGTTGTGCTAAATTTTTATTAAGTCTAGTTGGCTCTCGTTGCATACGCTTTACTTCCCTAAAAAGCGCAAATTTAGCACCACTATCTTTATCTAATTTTTTTAATTGATTTAACATAGTTTTTAAAGGGTCTGTTTTTTTACCTGCTCCTGTGGGTACACCTGTAGCAGCAACGGCTGCTGTCGCACCCAAACCTTTTAAAAAACTTCTTCGTGTTACTTTTTTATCTGTCATTACAATATACTCATAATTATAGTTATAATAATAACAAAACCTAATATTCCGTATGTAGATATAAAATTTTTTCTAGTCATCTTCACTTACAGCTTTAGGTGGCATAAGCATCACACCACCTGCTGCTTCTACCTGCACCTTCTCTGTTTTAATTAAACCTGTGCGGTCTAGCAGTTCTTTTGCTGCTGCCATCTTATCACGAATACCAAGTTCAGTTGGGTCGTACAGTGCGCCTGTTACAGCCATAGCAGCTTTAGGTGCATTACGTGCCATGTACATCTGTGTTGCTTCTAGTATCTCTTCTTTGAGACCTTTTACAATTGCAGTTGTAGCAGTAGTCTCTGAGTACCCTGCCAGTTTCTTTGCGGCAACTACGTCACCGCCAGCCTCTTCAAAGAGGACTTCCAGAAACTTCTGTTGTCTTTCGTTTAGTTCTCTAGCCATTAGTCAAACAACTTCTTTATGTTTTTACCTGCACGTTTTATATTATCAACCACTTTAAATTCAAAAAACTTTGTATTGCTTTTGCCAGATGTTCCATAATGAGTTTGACCTCTTCTTGAACCTGCACTAAAAATTCCACCTTGTCCTTGATATTTAGATTGATAAGTTCTACCTCTACTATTACCCATTACTTCAACTCCCCATGATGCATAGCATGTGCTAACTTGTGGCTACGTCCCTTTACCTGCACAGCCCAGCGACTGTCTAACATCTCACGTGATGCAGTAGGAAAATCACCATCTGCTATTGCGGCCCACATTTTTTTGAACCCATTTAGTCTTGGCACACCCATATTAAATGCCATGTCTACCAGCACAAGTTGACGTACAGCGTCCAACTCTGCCACGCAAGGGTGCGCTTTAAGCAGTTCATCCTCGACTATCTGCACGTCATTCTCTAATAGATATGCAGCGTCAGCCTCAGTGATACCATGCTCATACACTGCTTCTATGTTCGGAAAGTCTAAAGCGTCAAGTTCTTCTTTGGTAATACCTCTGTCTTCAAGATTTCTGCCCACACCTATTGTGTCAATACCAAGTGTATCCTGATAGACCTGAAGACGCAAACCCTCACTTTGAACAAGCTGTTTAATTAAATGTGTGCGAATGTATTTCATCTACTTACCTCTGGATTCTCTTCCCAAGTATATGCCATACACACCTGTCATGACACCCATTATAACAGATACAAAGGCTGACTGCTGTGTTGTTGGGTCTTCTAAATTCATAAACCATTCTGCACAACGCCACGACATTGCAACAGAGGCAATCATAGTTAGCTTGGCTGTAACATTAAATTGCAGCCATCGTTTCCACCAATCAACCATTATCTACGCCTTAGTGTTCTACGGCCCATTGCACCTCTTATACGTCTGCCTAGATTTCTACCCCTACTACCTCTAGACCTTGCTTGTGCTGCTAATCTTGCACGTTGTTGTGCAGTCATTCTTTGTGTTGGTCTACGTCTACCAGCCCCAGCTGCACGTCTACGTCTAAATAGTTCTGCCGCCTGTTTTAATTTTGCTCTTTGCTCTGGTGTAGCACGTCTACCAATACGTCTTACTCCAGTAGGCAAAGTTCTTTTAGGACCATCACCCGTGCGAGTAGGTCTACGTCTACGTGTTATTGGAGTAAGTGGCGGTCTCTTGAGACCATCACCTGTACGAATACGCCTACGTCTACGTGTTGTTGCAGTAGGTGCAGGTCTCTTAGGACCGTCACCCGTGCGAGTAGGTCTACTTCTCACTGGGCCTCTACCCATTCCTCTTCTAGCTGGGTCTCCTGTTCTATTTGGTCTGCGTATCATAACTATTTACCCTTTCCGAAAAATTTAGTTGCGCTGCGTACACCAAATGAAGCAGCTACAATTACACCAAGACTATATTGATACCATTCTGGCATTTTATTAAGTTGTTCAAATCCATTTTGTACCACACCCTCCATGCCGGGTATGAAAGCTAATATTAGTGGGATACTAAATAAAATTACTAGCCACTCGTCTTTCCAGCTTGATGACGAAGCACGAGCCATCTCAATGTCCCAATCAATTTCGCCAGTGGCTTTTTTCTCCATGATAGCCGCTTCAGCTTTAGCCTTTGCGACATTAGCATTTGCTTTTGCCTTTGTTTGCTCAACTTTGCCATCCATCCAACTCCCTGCTATATTAGCTATTGGACCTATTAGTGCCGTCCACATTATACTCCCCTTCTGAATTTAGCAGTTTTCTTTGATATCGCTTTAGGCTGTCTGACGAACTGCTTACCAGCACGAGTTCCTCTTCTTTTAGCAGCGGTTGTTGCTGCGTACTCCTGTGGCGAGAGCGACTTGATGGCCGCTGTCGGTAGATACCGTTCACCAGTTTCACTGGACGGTTTCCCACTTTTGGTTCTCCACTTCTGTTTGCTCCAAGCCTTTAAACTTTTCTGTGGTCCTTTAAGTGCCATTATAAATTACCTTTTAAATAAAATGCCCAAGCAACTAGTGCGGCTAACCCAACCATTCCCACCACACAAAGAGCAACTATAATAGCTATTTCAACCCACTGTTCTATTTTACGCTTACGTGCCTCTGCTGCAGCTAATCTATCTTTACGTGCCTGTGCCTGAAACTTTATCCAATCATGCCANAGTCCGGGTCTACCTGTGTATATCATAAGCTGCTTCAGTTCTTCTTCCTGCTGCTTTAGCTTTTCAAGATGCATAAACTCTTCTAAGTCTGCACCCCCTACACTACGTCTTTTTTTCTCACCTTTTTTACGTAAGTCTTCTGTAGCATTTACATACTTACCTACTTGTGAAGCAACATCAGCTATCTCTTTACCGTTTCGGATAGCCCCTTTGATTACTGCAAATGCTGCATTGGCTGCGGCTATCTCTGCTAACATTTGCTACTCCACAATCTTTACGATGTAATTCTTACCGTCTGGACCTTTGCTAATTTCAACTGTTTTGTTTTCACAAGAATACCGTACATTGCCTGTGTTTTTGTACAAGTTTCTTTCTATCGTGCGTTTAGCTTTCAAACACTTTGACAGCTTTTCAAATGCCGTGTGTTCAGCTACATTTCCCGCAAGGTAAAGTATCAAAGTAATTGTTTCAGTCACCATAGTTTCCGTTTCGCATTTTTTCAAGTCGTGCTTCTATGGCACTGATACGTTTCTCATAAAACTCCAAAGTTAGTTTCTGCTGTTGGTCATGTGGCGCACGACCTTCATCTATCTGTGCTGTCAGTTCATCTAGCTGGTCAGCAAGATGTTCAATCAACATAAACTGTTCACTGTCGGCAGGTAGACTGCCCATTTCGCCACGAGGCCACTTAATACGAAACTCAGTATTCTGTCCTAAGTCAGACTCCATCATTGTGATGTTTGTTTCTATCTGATTAAGACGTTCTATAATACCAAAGTATGCCCATGTTGCCAGTGATGCTGCAGCAACCATGCTGATGATGTTGCGAAGCGGTAACGCAACCTCTGTATTCTCGTTTAGTTTTGCAGCCATTCAAAATTAAGCCTTTCGGGTCTTGTACCCACCACCAGCTTTTTTATAAGCCACCGCAAGCATTTGGGCTTTTCTTGCCGACCACTGACCCGGCTTACCACCTTTTGAACCAGCTTTAATCCTGTTAAATAAACGCTTACGTAACTCAGGTTTTGTGTAGTTACCAGCTTCGTTAACCCTGCTTTTAGGTTTTTTTGGTGCTTTACGAGCCATTGTTATTCCAATCTAACCAAAGTACGTTTTAGGTTTGTTACGTTTATTAACATTCTTTTTATGTACACCCGGTCTGCGTTTGGGTCTTTTCTTTTCTAATTTATCCGTAGCGTAAAACTTAGCCATCTCTACTATCCCAATACGGTGTCCCGTAGTCGTGAAGTATTTCTTCTCCCGCCTTTATATCTTTTGTGGCAAAGAATGTAATATACTCTTGATTATCATCATCTATAGTCCACTCTGCATTTGGAGTATCACTATGATTGTATATCATTCCCAAACCTAAAGGTATTAAAAAATCTTCATCATCTTCATATGGAGAATAAAACATATAGTTATGTAATATACACGTATCTGAAAAGTCATCTTTATCAGCGACTAGATAAGGACATAACTCAATTACATCATCTTGAGAAATATCCTTATCTGTAAATACACCGTGTCCGTGTATGCTAGAATCAGCAACGTATATCATTACCTTTTCTTTTTAGCCATTCCACCACGCATCATTTTTTTCTTTTTGGACATCTTAGCCATGCCACCGCCCATCATTTTCTTTTTCATCATGCCGCCACCACGCATACGCTTGGTCATGCCACCGCCACGCATTTTTTTCTTAGCCATTTTAGCTTTGCCCATTGCCATTTCTTAGTCTCCTTCTGTCAACTACCAGTGACTCATATGTATCTTTAGGAAAGTGCTGGTAGTATCCAGACTTTTCCAAACTAAGTGAAGCATCATCAAGTAATGATAACCTCTGCACAAAGACCATGCAATAAACTAACTCATCGTCTGTTACATCATCTTCAGTTAAAAAATCCAGACCCGCCTCTCTCGCATCATAATCTGGATGAAACACCATCAGGTGCATATCTTGACCGACAACAGACATGGCTTCATTTACGCCATCACACCATCCATCAAGATATTCCATATCGAGCAAATATTCAGATGCCCAAATAACTATATCATACTTGTGATTTTCAAAGTCAGCAACTTCTTTTGTGAGACCATCTAATCCAGTATTGATACTAAACTTAACTTGGTCTTGAAGCCACGCTTGTTTTGCATACGGACATGGGGGTAATCCGTTTAGCATTTTATTTGGAACTTCAAGAAAGTCGTGCGACCACTTNCGNATGTCAGCTTCTACGGGATGCACGTGTCTTCTTCTTCTGGGCTTCTATAAAACGTCTAAATACATTTGCTGCTGCTATCTTACCTGCAACTCTAGCCCGTTGCTCCATAGCTATAGCAGCCTGTGTCTTATGATTATGACTTCTGTTAGATGCTTTTATCTTACGTACAGATGCTTCTGCATCTTTTACAGTAGCAAACTTCAGACCCTTGATTGTACCTTTTGGGTCTTCGTCTGTGTACAGGTCACTATGCTTTTTAGACTTTGCTGGCTGGCCTTTTTTTCTTGGTATTCTTTTTTGCGACACTTGGCAATAGTCCTTTATTTACTGCTCTAGCACGTTCACTAAAACCTAGTTTCTGACCTGAACGTATTTTACGTTTTATAGTGGATACTCTGGCTACCATTATGATTTAGGGTCAAAGCCCATATTCATTTGTACAGAAGCAGGTAGGTTTCTAACACCCTTACCTTTTGGTCCTGTAGGCATTGGCTTTAAGTTATCTGTAACAGACCCACCGCCAGCATACATGTGCTGCCTTTTATTAGCCATGCCACCCTTCATCATCTTGGCTTTGCCTTTACCCTTTGGTATCTCTACCATGCCTACGCTAATAGAAATAGCTGGCACTTTCTTTTTTCCCTTTTTTCCTTTTCCAACTAACAGACCACCTTCATTTCTTGCTTCAGCATCTGTCCTAGCTGCCATTTCACCACGAACAGCACCATAGGTCTCAGGATATTTTTTTCGTAGTTCTTCTTGAATTCTACCTGCTTCTTCTATTTGGTCAGGTGTGGCGTTAGGGTCACGTGCTATTCTTACTGCCTCTTGAAGTTTTGCTCTTTCACCTATGTTCATAGCTACCTCTACTTATTAAACACGTATGTTTTACCACCAATGTTGCGCAGCTTTTCTGTTTTCTTATTATAAGAACCTTGGAACTTACGCTTTGCACCTGCTGGTAAATTAATCTTACCTGTGCCTTCACCGTCTTTATCACGAGACTTTGTGCTTGGTACTTTCTTTGCTGCAGCTTTCTTTGGCATCTTGCCCAAGCCAACATTAGGTGCATTTCTAGTTCTTGGGTCTCTACCTGATGAACCAGCTACAGTGTTACCTTCACTCATGCCTGTCCTTTTAGTTGGACGCTTTGGACGTGAGGTAGGTGTTGCTACTGTTGCAGCCTTTGATTTTTTCGGACCTTTAGAAGTAACTGCTGCTGTTCCCGCTCCCAACCCTACTGCACCTATTAATAGTTTATCCGCAGTTGTCAAAGCAGATTTTTTAGCTGCTGCAGGTTTTTTAGGTGCTTTTTTTGTCTGTGCAAAAGTGCGTCCACCCTGTGATTTTGCACGATTAGCTTGACCGACAACTTTTGTTTGAGCCTTTACAGGTTTACGGTCTGCCTTAACTTTAGTTTTAGCAGATGACTTTGCTCTTGTTCCTGCTGCAGAGGCTGTTGTTTTTTTAGTAGCTGTTCTACTACCTACTTTTATCTCACCTGCCTTTTGTCTTAAAGCAGAAGTAGGTTTTGCATTTTTAATTTGTGTCGTTGTAGGCTTTGCAATTTTTTTGCCGCCCAACTGACGAACCATCTGTAAAATTCTAGGTGCTACTTTACCAGCAGTTACTGCTGCTCTTACTGTACCAACACCCGGAATAGCAAATAGCATTANATTAGCAGCAGCTTTTTCTAATGTGCTGGCTTCACCTTTACGTTTACCAGATGTACGTGGTCTATTTCTACCTGTTTTAGCCATTAGTATTTTCCTTTACGAGACTTTGGTGATGACTTTGTGCTACCACCTGCACCACCCCATAATGTTCTACACGCCCAATAACGTGCGCTAAGTTTGTCCGTAGCTGTGTCACATTTGTGTCTCGCACGGAACGACTTTCGGGCTGCAGCACTATAGTTATGACCATAGCCTGTAGCACCAAAATGAATTAGCCTAATCTTATCCCCGACTTTAGCAAGTACCATTTTCTTCTTGCCGGGGCGATTAGACTTAATAGGTTTATTGTAACCGGGAAATTTTATCCCACGATACTCGACTGCCATTATGTAGATGTACCTTTTTTGTACTGTTCAGTTGGGTCAAAACATCCTGTCCATTTAAATAGCATAGGAGTTTGATGCACTGTCCACACATTAATTAAATCTCTTATCATTTCTTCTATGCGTACTTCACAGCGTTCTGCTGTATCATAAGGTCCACGACTATCTGTGATTTGCATACACATATCTGCACTAGCTACATGACATGCAATTATTACTGCTGTAAAACTCATTGTTCGTTAGGTTCTTTCCATCCCTCTGCTCTCATGGCATCTTCAACATGCTTTAATGTGAAGGGTCTGCCGTAGTGAGCCTCAACTGCCTGACGCACGTAGAAGACATCACTATGGGGGATATGCAAGCGGTCTAATGAGTTAGTACGTATAGCTTCATAGAATGCATCAAGTACATTGTCTGTGTATAGTTTTACTGATTTTTTAGCCATTGTCAAGGACTTTTTTATAAACACGTAGAATAACATGCTTTAGGTTCATTTAAAGTGTTCATTTAAGTGTATTTAACAAGATAATATTAAATAGTTCTAAGTGATACACTTTAAGTGTTATTTAGTTATACTATAATTATACTCAAAATGCACCCAACTGTCAAGCCCTTATTTCTGTATTTAACATCTTTTTATTCAAATAGTGTTGCATAGTCCACACACCCCCTCCTATTCTGCACATTATTTNTGCAACTAGCTATCTATAAGAGTGACAGTTACCCTTGTGGTTAACACTTAATTTTCCTAATCTGTGTATTTCTNTGTATACGTAACGGTACGGGGTGGGGCGGCATCCTGCCAAGCCGTTGCAGCGACACNATTTTTTTATTNTGCNCGGAAAACTGCCAAAAATCAGCAGAAACAAAAANAAAAAAGCAATTAAAACAAACAAATANCTTTAAACCGTCAACTGATACCATATGANTTNNCNCAAGCTGTAGCATANAGAAGGTTAAGAAAGTTAGCACAGACTAACTTTATAAGTAACGGTGCATAATTTTAGCACATACTACCCCTACCTATCGATACCATATTATATACGCGTAAAGTGTTCTTGTTTTGTTCTTATTATTCATCCAACTACTACAACATACCAGAACGAAACAGGAACGAACTAGAAACTAAAACAGAACACAAACAATCTGCACCAGATACCTAATAAAAAAACTTAACAAAAACAATACTTTGTAAAATAATTTATTTTTTTCTTGTTTTTCGTTTTTATCTGGTGCTAATCTATAACCATGAAGACAGCGACCAACACGCGGTTGGTCAGAAACAGAAAAAGACACGTTTTCTTGCTACGTTTTCTAGAGACTGATTTATCTAATCGCTACGGCTACTTGATACAGTTTCGAATTTGACTAGACAGAGTGCTTGTAATCTAAGAAAACAAGCTATGCGGGAAGGGTTCGGGTGTACCTATTCTTTGCAGATGACTAAACACCCACGACTAACAAAGGTTACGGGATACCTTTAAATCCGCAAGGTGCAGACCTTTTGACAATACTAGGCAATCATGACGGGAGAAATCCGTCTAGCTGGACGAACATCCACCATGCCAGACTATAGGGCAGGCTACGTGGGATAGTGCGAGGGCGTAAACCAGCCTGAAACCGTGTGCATCACCAAGTGGGGTGTACATATGACAGGACAGGTGCGACCAGAAAACCACGGGTGGTCAATGTGAGATGGGCGA
>FUFK010063499.1_pt1 | contig 49070 bp, 38 predicted proteins | sample 1021851 | NCBI WGS metagenome assembly FUFK01 (sample SAMEA51879418, study PRJEB19060) | metagenome
GGCTTTCGCCCCCCTATCCGAGTATTTAATTGTCACCTACTATCAGGTGTTTCCGTGAAGGTTAGCGATACGGAAGATTCTGTAGTATTGGTTAGAACGAGTAGCAGCGTTGCTGTGTGGATCGCTCTTATCAATAGTGGTTCCTTGACCAGACACGAACGGGTTGTTCACAAGACCATAACGAGTCTTGAAGCCGATCTTGGGCTGGAAGGTAGTTTCATCAACCGCACGAACCATTTGCAGCGGGACGTATGGGCAGTAGAACATACCAGCATCGTATGGGCTGGAGCCTCTGTATCCAACGACACAGTAATCAGCACCCGACACGGAGTATGGATCAATGTAGACCTTGATACGACCGTTCAAAGTTCCGGCAAAGGTGTTACCTGTGTCATCAACGGTAAGGTTAATGTCAGGGGTTGGGGTCAGGCTTAAGAAGCCAGACATAGCGAGTGCCGAAGCAACGTCGGAGGTGCAGAGAATAAAGTTACCCTTACCACGACGAGTTTCTTTAGCAATCACGTTGGCTTCACGCTCAATTTGGAACATCAAGCCACGGAACTTCTCAGCAGACCAACGACCATCAGAGTCTTGCTCAAGGTCGTAGATACCACCCATGTTAGTAGGCTCACCAGAACCACCAGAGAAACCAGCGTTTGATTTGAAGAACAGGTCTCCTTGTTGACAGCCAAGTTTAGCATTGGTGTAGACAGAGCGAACAACTTCACGGTTGATTTCAGCAAGAATTTCAGCCGAGAGAATGTTAGCCAACTCAACCTCAGCATCCAGACCGTGAACAGCCTTGAGATCCTGAGCAAGTTCCGAAGTGTATTCAGCCTTGAGCGCACGGGTCTTGGCAACCACGGATGTACGGTCAATGACGAATGCCATTTCGTTGAATGTGCTGGTTTCAAGTTCAGCGGTAGTAGCACCGGGCTTCATAAAGTCAGACAGATCGGTATCTTCGGGGGAGTTCTTGAAACCACCGGAGACACCAGCACCATTCTTGTTACCCAAGGGGTCGCCTGTGCCACCGAATGATGGGAAACCAACACCGCCAGCAGTGCCACCGCCACCGGATGTACCGGAGAATTCGGTAGGTGCTTCGTTAAACAGGGCTTCTGCACCAGACTTATTGGTAAACTTGGACTTCATCGCAAAGATCAGACCAGTGGGACCAGACATAGGCTGGACACCACAGATGTCGTATGCAATCAAGTTAGGCATGGAACGACGAACGAGCGAGATGAGAACGGGGTCAAACGCAGCGACCGCGTTGAACGCACCGTTTGTGTTTGAGAACTCACCGCTTGTTGGGACAGGGGCGACGTTGGCTTCTTCACGAAGAGCCTTCTCTTGGTTCTCAAGCAAGATTGCCGTCACGTTACGACGATAATCGTCTTGGATAGGGGTCATACCCTCACAGTTGAGGACTGGTTCCCACTTTTCCTTCAAATTTTCTACGAGTAAATTATCCATTTGAAAATTTCTCCTTCTTAGATGGATTATGCTTGATTATTCTGCTTGGCAGAGTTGTTTACTTTTTTAAGCATATTTGTGTAAGCAGTCATAGAGGGCGAGAGATCCAGAGTTTGTTCTTTTTCGGCAACGTCCTCATCAGTGGCGAACTCCTCAACGAGAGGGGTTACAACAGTTTCTTCACTATCAAAGAAGTTTTCCTTGAGAGTGCTGAGTTTTTCTTGGAAGTCATCAATAGAATTGAAGTCAATTGCTTCAACCATTGATCGGAACTTCTCTTCATCAGTGGAAGTCATGTCTCTAGATGTGGATTCGTAGAGGGCTTCACACTGTGCTTTGACCAGACCTTTGGAAAGTTCAATATTCTTTTCAATTGATTCGTTGAGTTTTGCTTCAACTTCGTCAATCTTATTGTTCAAACCTTCAACAAGATCATATTTGGCATCTGGCATGGTGACATAATGCTCTTCAAAGAGAGCCTTGAGTCCGACCATGAAGGATTCTGAGATATCAGTTTTGATGCCAGAGTCAATGGCGACTTGATTTTCCTTCATCCAGTTTTCAACGACATATGTGAGATATTCGTCAAGTTTAGTTGCGAGTGCTTCCTTTTCCTCTTCAAGAGTTGATTCAAACTCTTCGGAAAGTTCACTACGAATTTCTTCAACTCGCATGTCAACAGCCGCTTCAAAAACTGTGGATGCTTTGTCTTTAAATTCTTCTGAAAGTTCTTCACCAGAGAAAAGAGTTCCAAGATGTTCTTTCATCTTTAATTTCTTCATTTGCTTTTTGAATTCAGCAGACTCCTCTTCCTCGTCGTGCATCTCTTCCTCTGGCTTGGACATGTATTCCTCTTCGGAACCGTACATTTCTTCCTCAGAGCCATACATCTCTTCTTCAGAGCCATACATTTCCTCTTCGGACTTGTCCATCTTGTCAAGATCGTCAACAACCTCAGACTTAGCAGCCGAGGGTTTCATGTCGGGCGTGGGAGCAGACTTACCTGTTGGTTCGGCGACCTTTGGAGTCACACCATCAGCGGTCTTTTCACCTTTGCCATCTGCATCAGCAGCGACTTCGGTGTCGGTTCCACCTGCTTTCTTTTTCTTAACTGATTTCTTATCCATTTCGGCTTCAACACCCATTGTCATGGATTCCATTTCAAGAATTTCCTTCGCGGTTTCTAAAGCGTTTTTGAGACTCATATTTGACTCCTATCTCCCTTTATTTATCTTTGATTAGATTTGAGAGGAAATCCGCGAACGCATACAACTTCGCTTCCTCAAGTTGTGGTTTAGAAGCACGCTCAATGTGCTTCTTATGTGATTCAATACGACGAGCGGTGAGAATACCGTTTTCCCACACCCACTCTTTTCCTTCCATGATCCCTTGAACATATGCGTCAGGAGCGGAAGGATCTGCGACGATATCAACGGCTGCAAGGTTAAAGTCCTCTTGAACTTCATTCACACCATTGACTTGTTTCAAAGAACCCATGCCTCTTGAGGAGACACCGATTTTCACACCCTCTTTGATCAAGTCTTTAACGATCTTGCCATAGGGAGTATCAAGAATTTTTGCTTTACCATAAATGTCATTGCCATCAACGCGAAGTTCCTTGATTAAGTGTGAAACTCTCTCAAGATTCAGTTGGGGTCCATCGGGGTGTCCGAGTTCACCCATCGCACGACTTGTTTTGACATATTCATTGTTGTATCGCTGAACTTCTTTCATCAAAGTTTTTTGAGGATAGACACGACCGTTGCGGTTCTTTTGTTCAGCCTGCATGAAGATGCCATCAATATGATATTGCTTCTCACCGTTCACTTCTTCGGTGATAAGATTAATATTATCGTTGACTTCTGTAATCAGTAACATGGTTTATCCTTGTGGTTTCTTCATTGCCGATGCTTTCGGAACGTATCCGTGCTTCCGCTTGTCTTGAGCCTTAATCGCCAACTTTTCACGCTTGAGTCTTGCTCGCTCTTGACGACTCATACGAGGGTTGCCGGAGGCATCAAACATTCCCAAGTGCTGTCGCCTACGTTCAATGTCTTCGTCAACTTCTTCATCTTCCTCAAGTTCTTCTTCTTCGTCTTCGTCATCATCATCGTCTTCTTCTTCTTCGTTGACTTCTTCATTCTTGCCTTTGAAGTTTTTATCAACATAGTTGAAGAATTCTTTTTTATCCTCTTCGGACTTGAGATCGGCTGGCGACTCAATGCCAAACTTTTTCATGGCTTTCTTAAAGAAGGTATCATAATCCGACTGCTCACCAAGGGTATCGCCGTAGGCTTCTGCCACTTCGTCCTTGCGTGCAATCAAAGCAGCACCAACTTTAGACTGAAGAAGAGAGGACATGCCCTCTTCGGCAGCGTTGTATTGTTTATTAGCAATTGCATCAATGATTGAGAGGGTGTTCATATTACGTCCTTCCTAAGCCTTTCTTGAAAAAAGTTAACCATTTGAGTTGCGGCATCCTGTGAGGATGCAAAAGTCTTCTCAAATTTATCTCTATTCGTATTATTTAGCCTCTTATGTATTTCAAGCACATCCTGTGTTTCTTGAAAAGTCATATAATTTTGTGAGCCATCTTCGTGTTCAATCAAAATGCCATCTAAAGAGGACTGGCGAAGAGCATCAATGGAGGCTTCTTGAACTTTCTCATTTTCGTCTTCCATCTCTGCTTGTTGTTTTTCCATCTCAGCCATTTTCTTTTCTTCTTCTTTAGCAAGTTTTTCTGCTTGCTGTGCTTGAAGTTTAAGAATCTTTTTGCTTTCACGTTCTGCTTGAGGGGCAGTCATAAAGGTGTCTAATTTTTGTGGACCTTTTCCGTCATCAACATAAACAACAACGGGAGCAGAAACTCCTGAACCAACCTTTTTGATTGTTACAATTTTGTCTAAGAAATTGAAAGTCTTAAGAAACAACTCACCTTTTGGTCGCATGTAATCGCCTTGGGTGTCCAACAACTCAAGGTTTTTCTGAGCCATTGCCAATTCAATCTCTGCCATTTTTTGATCAACTTCACTCGGTGGAACCGCTTCCTCTGGAGGTGCGGCTTCTTCACGAATTTCAAGATGACGTTTTTCAAATTGTTGAATTGCCTTTGACGCAAGAAGTGACGATAGATAACCCTCAGCAACCCTTTCGGGTGCGTGGATAATCAGATCAATTGCGTTTCTTGCCTCATTCATTAGAATTCTTGTGACCTATCTGGTAGTAAACCTTGTTCTCTTTCTTTATTTATTTGTTTGTCCATCTCGCTAATTTCTTGATCGGTTTGACGCAACACATTTTTGCGAACCCACTCGCGTGAATAGTAATCACCGACGCTATCATTAATATCACGAAGGATGTTAAGTCTCTCTTGAATGCTTTCGTTTTCTTTGCTTTCTGTGAAGTATGAATCACTCACATATTCAAAACGAATGTCTTGCTGGATGCGATACCACTCAACATCACTGACGATTCCTTTGAGAAGACACTGAACACGAAGTGCATTCATAAACAAAAGATTAAACTTAGCACGAAGACGATCAATAAACTTTTGGAAGTTCAATTCGTCACGGCTGATCTCAGACGCTCTGCCCATGTTGAAACCATTGTCGGCTTCAAGGCGAGAGATAGGAATGTTCAAAGATTTATAAAGTTTCTTTTCAAAATATAGAACATCTTCCATTTCACCCAAGTTCTGTCCACCGTCAAGTGTGGAGACTTCTGTGCCTTTTCCACCTTCACGACGAGGGAACCAATAGTCCTCTAGCATATTCATAAATTTACGATCATCACGAATCTCACCCGTGTTTGCATCGTATACAAGTTTATTACGATAACGATTCATCAGACCCTTGACGTACTGCTCCGCTTTGTTTTTGGGAAGCGAACCAACATCAACATAAAAGATTCTTCGTTCTGGCGCACGCGAAAGTCTATAAATCACAGTCGCGTCCTCAACCATGCGAAGTTGATTGAGTGGCTTGATTGCTTTTTGCAGATAAGAAACAGATCGTGTTCTTGACGGATCAAACAGTCCAGAAGGATAATAATTAATTGCCTCTGGTGCAATTTCAATTGCAGTTGTTTGATCAGGCTTTTCACGATAAACGTAAACTTCTTTTACGCCCTTGATTGTTTTTGCACCAGTTTTAGGGTCAGTCTTTTTTTCAACTTTTGCGATCTTTTTAATTTTTGCTGCATCAACAGGACGCATCTCAATAATTCCCTTTCGGGGTTGAGTTGGATTTACAATCATGTGGTAATAACCTTTGCCGTCAATATACCAACGGCGAAAGATTTCATAACCTTTATTGTTAAAATCCAAAAGACGCAGAATGTAAGCAAATTCTTTTTGAATAGCCTGCTTTGCATTGTCACTGACTTTTGCATAGTCAAGAACAACTGAAACAGGGAATCTTCTTGATTCACTTAAAATAATAGATTCATTACAAATATCTTCAACTGCCTGCTCAATTTCAGGGTGCATGGACATCTCACGATATTTTGTAATAAATTGTGCTTCGGATCGGAGTGAACCATCAAGGTCAATACCGATACCGTAATACCCACCAGCCTCAACTGGCGTGGCATCGTCAAGATCAGGAAGTACGAATGACTGGGCTTTTTTCTCTACAGGCGTTGCTTGTGAAAGTGCCTCTTTTTTCGCTCTTCCTATTGAAATTCCAAAGAGTTCAATAGGCATAATATAATCTCACTTAGTTAGCAATCGTTCTGTTACCGGGATTTCCGTAGCCAACTGTCACATCACTTGAAGTGAAGTAAGAGTAAGCCATTGTAACTGTAAACGATGCAAGGTCTTCACTCGTCGCATCAACTGTAATTTCCGAGACAGTTTTGGGGAAGCAATACTTCATGGTATATGATTTGATTGCATTTCCCTTTCTATCAAGTTGGTCAATAGACCAATCTGGGAAGTCTGTCGCGTTTGTCAGGTTGATTTCTCTTTCTGGAATATTATCAAAAGCACCATTAAGGTCTTCCATCCAGCCTTCAAACTTACTGCGAAGTCTCATGTCCGAATCTGATAAGACTGTGATTGTCCAATCATCAAACGTTTTTGAAGTTGGAAGTTTAACAGTTCTACCACGATATGGTGCAGTGACTTCACCGATAGTGCTTGCTGGAAGAGCAGCCGCCGTGACTAGGAAACTAACTGCTCCGTCAACTCCTCTGCCACCAATTGGTCCGCCAACACGGAAAAGTGCTGGTCTTACGCCGCCGCCGATGCTATTTTTGAAATTTTCAATATTCATTTAGACGCTCCTTATTAGTATCTATACGAGTCTTAGACAACACCAGCAATTTCGTCAAAGTTCACACCAGTTCTGGTAGCGATAAAGTTCAGAGTAATAAAGTTGATGGATCGGGTGGGTTGCACAAAGATATCTGCAACAAATTCGTTTCTATCAATGATCTCTGGAGTATTGTTACTTTCGTCACAAATGACACGGAAATCAGTGATACCCCTACGAGCCTGAACATCAAGCAAGAATGGTTCAATCAGGTTCTTAAACTGTGCGCGTGTAAAGCGGTCATTCAGTTCAAAGAGACTAAACTTGGCTGCCGTGGAGATTGCTTTTTCAAGAACGATGAACAATCTACGAACATTAATTCTGTCAAAGGCACTTGGCTTAGAAAGCAAGGTCTTATCACCAAACAACACTGTGCCTTGTCCGGGGAATGAAACCACGGGGTTGACACCTGCTTGATACAACGTATCTCTCTCAGACTTAACAGGGTTGAGAGCAAGATTAACCACACCTAAGACTTGACCACGATTGAATCCGGCTGGGGAGAACCATGTTTCAGTTTCAAAGTCAGATCGTACCGCGATACCAGCAACGTCACCATTCAATGGGACGTATCGGAAAACATCATTGAATCTGTCGTACATGTATTTGTACCCAGAATCCATCACTGCGTATGAGGATGAAATATTCAATCCGCCTGTAGTGTAGTTTTCTGTGCCACCTTCGGATACTGCACTAACACCATTTCGGTATGCCCTAATATTAGCGACCTGTTGATAACTTTGTCTTGGTTGATCATTTGATGTGAGCAAAGCATTTCTCGGTGGGGAAAGGAACGCCACGGCATCTTTTCTGGTACTCACAATTTGATTGACCAGTTCTGCCTGTGTGCCTGTGTTTGGACCACCAAGAATTACAGAAATGTCAACTGTTTCAGGATCGGCAAACTTTTCATATCCGTCTGTATAGAAGTCGTTTCCAGTGGGAAGATCATGGAAACCGCCTGTTAAGCCACCATAGAAGTTTTTGACCGTGCTTGCGAAGGTCGCTCCAACCGAAGCAGTGTTACCCCACGTTCTACCGGATGTTCCAAAACCACTTTCTGCGGCAAGGTGATTTCCTGTATAGATGTATGCAGATCCATCTTTAATTGTTTCTCTATAGTAGATGTTTCCACCTTGTGAGTTTTTTGCATCCACAATTTTTGATAATGAATCAAAAGTCTCAAGAAGTGTTCCTGCTTGACCAGTCCAATCACCGTCTTTATCAACGACTGCAACGTGAACAAGGTCGTTTGCACCAGTAAGACCAGTGGCATCAAGTGCGAACTGTGATGTTGCAGGAAGTCTTTGGGAGAACGAGTCGGCGTACTTCCACTTAATCAAACCCTGAGTAGCACCGGCTTCTCTCGCAGTGAAAGCGGGAGTTACGGAGAATGTGCCAGTTTTTCCATCATCTGCACTTGTGATTGTTCTGGAGACTCCGTTTACAACAAGGGTGTCTCCAAAGGTGGTTGAGCCAATAGCACGCTCAGCGTCAACACCCATTGTAAATCCACATGACGTTCCGCCGTTTACAATTCCATTGACTCCAACAGATTTGTGAGTGTTATCGGAGATCGCCACCAGCAGAGAGTTACCGAGTGTGTTTTGTCCTGCAACACCACCGGGGAACTTAGCAATTGCAACGTTACCGCCAAAGGTTTCTGCACTTTCATCTGACTCGTAGTCTTCTTCATTTTTAATTAAATGACCACCAGAGTCACCAGCATTCAAAGCGGTATCTTGATTAACAACACGAACCACTTGAAGATTTGCACCATAGTTCAAGAAGTTTCCAGCAGTGAACCAATAAGAGGAGTTCGTGTCCGTGGGTCCACGAAACAATTGTCTTAATTGGTTTTGACTGGTGACAGTGATTCTTTGCTCAAGCGGACCCCAATCAAAGAAGCCTGCGAAACCTGTGGCAGTCGTTGAGACTGCGGGAATAATTGTCGTGAGGTCAAATTCTCTGACTTCAACACCGGGGCTAACTTGGAATGCCATAAACGATTCTCCTTTTGGTCTTAGTATTTAGCAAAATGCTGATTACAAAGAGATGTCACTATCATCAATATTTTTCCACACGTTTCCTTCACTGTCTACTTCTGTGTCATTCGGTCCAGCGTCTATGAATCCGAAAGGCATTAAATCATCCTCTAATTTTTCAATTTTTTCTTTATAGAGTTGGTCACGAATATTTAGGTCTGTCATATCTTTGAAGTAATTTTGGGTTGATGCCCACGCAAAAAGCACAAGAGTAATAACCAAGTCATCGTGGTGTCCCACCTCGGCTTCAAAAGATCCTTTTTTAGATATGAAAGATGAAAGTTCTTGAATGATTTCAAAATCTTCAATGATGAGTTTGTCCTGCTCAATCATCTCCTTGAGCATGGTGCAGCCGACTTTTTTTACTTTTGGACTCATACGCACACCCTGTTGCGTCTGGAAACTACCAAAGCCACCGTCCATCACCTGTCCTTTTCGTCCACGAACGGAGGTGACAAGTAAGTTTTCATATTCCATCTCATTGTGCATAATATCAACAATCTCCTGACCCAGATCATTTACTTCGGTTAAGATGTAGGCATCGTTGTATCGTTTACCCATTGCATAAATGAGATTTGGCAAAAGATATGGTGAAAGTTCATTATTTTTATATTGGGCTACGACTTTGTAGGGAGCGGCAGTAACATCAACAATCGTAATGGCATGATAATCTAAATCTTTACCGCGTGAAACGTCAACACCCATGAAATAAATGTGATCTGGCTCTGGCTCATAGTAGACCTTCAAGCCGTCCTCACGCTCTTGCATCGGACGAGTGTAGTGAAGCGATTTCAACTTTGAAGGGGCTATGAGCGTGTTTACGGAGCCAAGGAAGTCACATTCAAACTCTTGCCGAAACTGCTGAGGAGATGTATTCCGAATCGTCTGTTTTTTCCAGTTTTCATCCCGACCGGGAACGTCCGACCAGTGGACTTCAATAGGAGTGTAAGAGTTTTGACCGTCCTCGGCATCCTTCCAAAGTTTATAAAACATATTCAAACCTTTGGGGGTGCTGACGATCAGAACCTTTGTGCTTTGACCGGCTGAGATTGTGGGATACACAGAGTTGAAAAACTCATCTGCCACATTCTCAGGAACAAACGCAAATTCATCCATGAACAATAAGTTAAAAGAACCACCCCGAACAGCAGAGGATGATGTAGAAGATGCAAGAATTTTTGATCCGTTTTCTAAAACAATAGATCCTTTGTTCCACTCCACGACACCTTGCTGAAGCCATTTTGGCAGATGTTCGTAGGCTAACTTCAGACGACCCAGAAGTTCACGAGCAGTTGTCAATTTGTTGGCTAGGATTGCAACATTTTTATCAGGATTGAATAAAACATAGTGAAGCAAATATGAAATAACTGTTGTGGATTTGCCGGATTGCCGGGGCATCTTGCAAATGACGAAGCGATCATTGTGAACAGATTCTAAAATATTCTTTTGAAAACTGTAAGGTTCAAATTGAACAAGACCCTCATCAAGAGAGACAATCTTAATGTAATTCTCAATAAAATACATCGGATCAGATACACACTTGGCATATTCTTCAATTTGTTCTTTTGTATATTCTGACTCAACACCGGCTGCCTTGATGTTAGCGTTGCCGAGATATGCTTTTTCATCCAGTTTCTTTGTCATTGTTTTTTACTTTTTTCACTTTCTTCTCTGGAAGTTGTTTGCGAACGAGGTCTTGAAGTTCTTTTGTGGAACCCACGAAGAATGCGTTGTTGGTCACATTCCTCACCTGCTCATCTTCCTCTAAGGATTTCATTTGTTTATGAATATCAAGTAGGTCTTTATTGGCTTCGGTCGCCGTCTTAAGAAGTTGGCTGACCACTTCGTAGGCTCTTGGGCTGTCGCTTTCTGACGCTACTTTGAGAATACCATCTATGGCTTCTTTGCTATAGTCAATCACTTCTTTTATGTTTTCGCGGACTTCGCCATAGTCTTTACGTTGTTCAATCTTTTTTCGTTCGGGAAACTTTGAAAGATCAATTTCTACAGGTTTTCGCAACTCGCCCGTGACCTTGGCGGNATCTTTAACATTATGTGTCGTATCCCGCACCTCTGTAGGCTCTATGTCCAAAGCGTTTTCAAGTGGATTTTGTTCTTTATCAGCCATCTAAGGTCGCTCCTGTGATACTGAGGGTGTTCGGATATTGGAACAATTCTTGTGTGATTCCAGCGATTGGTGGTAATGTAGCCGAACCGGAAGCACCCGTGACGCTGGATATAACTCTAAACGCCGCTGCTGTCGGACCAGTGATACCATCAATGATACCAGTCTCATCATCAAAGAAGGAATTGAATGTTGTGATGTCTGTGGTTTTGATATACTTTTCTTCTTTTGTTGGTGAAAAAACATAAGTGTAAGCAACAAAGTCAATTGTAAAAATTACAGACCTTTGATTTGAGGTATCTCCCTCATAATCAATCTCAGGCGTGACGGCTTGAATTGTGATTGGAATATCAACTTTTGTATTAAAATCTGTGAAGTTTACGCTAATACAAAATTCAGGGGTAAAGTATGGGACAATCTGCTCAACAATTTGCAAAGCATCGTCCATAGTTCTAGTTGCGATGGCGAGTTGAAACGAGATATTGTATGGAACCTCAGAAAATTGAGAATCAACCAATCCATCGGTGGTTTTATATTTGAACCTTTTGTAAACAGTATTTCTTTTTCTAGCCCCATCATAGTTGATGCTTGTAATTGAAAACCCCATGCGAGGTAAAACACTTGCGATGGCGGCAGCATCAGTTTGACCTTTTGTGTCGGGGAACTCATTCAACATACGAATGAATTTTTCTTGAGCAGCGTAGGTAATCGGTACTAAAACTCTTTTGACAGTGTTATCATTTTTGTCTCTTCTTTGCACAAAAATTTCATTAAACAAAGATCCAAAAGCAACGACTGTTTTTCGTATCGTTTCATTGTAAAATGTAGTAAACATTAGAGATCACCCTCCGAAAATGGATCTGTGTCAGAAAAGTCAAGGAAAGATGAACCCTCAAACTCAAAGGTCGTATTGTCTTCAAAGGCATCTTTAACAAAGTAATCTTGTGTGAATCCAATTGTTGTAACCGCGTACGTTGCACCAGAGGACTCACCAAGAATGCTGTCTACTCCGGTGATAGATCCTGAGAGCAAGGTTCCCTCAATGACACTATCAGAAGAGTCATACAAAGCAATGCTCATGGTTGCTCCAGTTACACCACCATCATATAAGAATGCGTTTTCACCCTCGGTGAACGTGCCACTACCTGAGCCAAGGGTAAGATATAACATTTTTTGATATACATCCGAGGTCGCACCATCAATCTGATCCCAACCCGTTTCAATATCACTACCGCTGTAAACAAACATGGAGCATTTGACTTGAAAGGTAAATGTTTTACCAAAATTAAAAAAGTTCTGCTCACGCTCTACAAAGTTAATTTCAAATAATCCATTTGAGAGGGGAAAGTAGATTAAGTCACCCTCTCTAGGATAAGGATAATTTTTATCCGCGAAGGTTTCGCTAAATCTTCTTTTTGAGAGGGTCAGAGTTATTTCATCTTTGATATCAAGACCAAATTGAGTCATCACCTCGCCTTCGCCCTCAAATCCATCATAACTATCAACATACATTTCAAGTTCACGACCATTTTCAAACTTGGGCAAACGATCTTCGCCAAAAATGTCATCCTCACTTACAAGAGTTCGTGGAACATAAACACAATCAACACCATGAATCTTAATCGCCTCAACGACAAGATCCTCAACAAGTCTTTGCTCTGCTTTACTTTTAAACTTATTGAAGTATTGATTCGTAGCCATATTTTACCCCGTGAAGAAATCCGGTGGCAGTTCGTATTTGTCTTGAAGCGAATCTTCAATTCTCTCCATCTCTTCGTTTCCTTGAGATACAAGTGCCTGAGCGTCAAACTGCACGTTTCCGGGCAAATTGATTCCTTGATATTTGATGAGATTCATGCCCCATTGTTTTCTAAAAGACGCGGTGACATACCGTTTTAGCAAAATATCATCATATGCTTCAGTGTAAGCATCTGGGTCAATAATCACATAACTATCAACAACGATAAAGTCTCCAACCTCAACGGTTTCAGTCCAATTCATATCAATGTATAATTTATTTGTGACTCTATTGAATCGTAGTTGCTTTTCAGGAGAGAGAAAATCTGCCAGAAGATCAATGTAAGTCTGAGTGATGTAATAATTTGACATGTCACCCATGCTTCTCAGACCATACAAATCTTGCAAAGCGGTCTGATAACGAACGCTAAACATGTTGTTTCCAACACCACCGTCGTCAAACTGAAAAACTTTGGTTACAGTAGCAATTTTTGTTCCGTTCGCTGCCTGTGGGTAGTCGTTCGGACCTGTCAGTCCAATCGTATCTGTGTCAATAAAGCCATTATTGATATCATCCTGAGTGATTTCATACTTGAACAACGCACGTTCAGTTCCGTCAAAATGATACTCTTGAAAAATTTGAATGGCATCATCTAGAGAGTCCTCCAGTTGAGCGTCATCAACATTAATTTCAATCACTGGTGCGCCGAGTTTCCTCAGAGCGTATTGTTTTAGTTCTTCTCTTGATGAGGGCTTGGACATTTATTCCGCTCCTTTTCCTTTTATATGTATTGGAACGTGGCTTCCTATACTTTTTGGAAAAGTTATTTTGAATCAAGCCATGACCCGCATCTTTTATTTAACGACCTCAACCATACGTCTTGCACTCAAGAATCTTGCCGGATTTGGGCTTCTTGATGACAAGGCTAAAACGACACCTTTATCATAAATAGCCTGTCTCAAGTCAATAAAGCCACTGATTGATTTGGTTTGAACACCATAATTGAATGATTGCATGTAATCTCTAGAGAGTTCACTTCTCTGTCCTGTTGAATACAAAGCACCATTGAGTCCCTCTCCGGCATCTGCGAGTCTACCAGTCTGAGGAACTCCAGAAGTCTGAACAAACGTATAATGAGTGCCAAACGCATCACTTCTAGCACCACCGCCATCGGTCGCTTGGGAGGGGTTTGATTCCGCGCTATTATTTTGAGCATCTCGTCCTTCACACGCAAGAATTTGCAAAGTAGTATTAGATACACCCGCTGTTCCACCTGCCATTGTGACTTCATATGATACTTTATACATATAGCCTTTTTCTAACAAAAGCACATTTCCGGTAGTATCTGATCCAAATGGTGAACTTGTAAAATCAGAAACATCAATCGCCGCTGGGAAGCCCCTATCATCTAGGCTACTATTTCCATTCGTATTAGGAGTTACCGAGTCTGAAGTGAAGTAAGAGGATGCGCCTGCACTTTGCCATTGTTGTGCTTGGCTGGCTGACCTACTAAATGGAACTGACACAACCCTAGAAAGAGTATATGTCTGCCACCAAGCAGTTGAAGAGGCAGGTGCAGGAATTGTAAATCCGGGCTGCATGTTATTGTGATCGCCAACAGCAGACCCATAAGAACTTGTGGTCGGTGTAATTTCATCAATACGATATTCACCAACTGCACTTGCCCCATCACCACCGAGAGATCCTGAGAATTTAATCNTAATTTGATCGTTTCCGTCCTCGGCAGAGTTTGTTTCTCTGGTCATTGTAATGAAACTATTGTTAGTAGTATCATTTTCAATTTTGATTTGAGAAATCTTATTTGCTTCTGTGCTTTGGAACGGTGTCTCATCGTCAATTGAATAGTATTGAAGATCACCAACACCACCAGTTGAACCTCGTTTAGAAATATGCACAGACACTTCGGTTGATCCCGCTGAGAAAGAACCATCAGCCGTGAAGCCTGAAATTCTCAATCTACGAGTAGCAGGATTTGTACCTGTTCCTTCGGTAAGAACAATCCTACCAAATCCATAATAATCATCATCAACTGATGAAAGATGAACCATATCACCCACATCACAGAAATCATCAATAAAGGTATCAATGTCTTTTCCGTCAAGATCAGTTGATCCGAATCTAATGAATGGGATATTACTACTGGAACCTGAGCCATTAGTATCAACGACTACTTGTCCGGCTGTCGGTGTTCCGGGGTTATCGGCTACATCTCTAATTGTGTATCTAAACGGTGAAGAGGGTCCGGTCGCACCAGTAGATCCTGCGGAACCATCTGCACCAGCCGCCCCCTGACTACCAGATTTGGCAAAGTTTACAAAAGCAAACGCACCTGCTGGAACTGGCACTTGTTGTTGACCGGGGAAATTACCTGAATCTCCATCTTCAAGGACAACAGTGATGAGTGATCCCGTGTTTGTGATCGTTTTAATTTTACCTGAGACAAAACCTCTGGATGCACCACTAACAAGATTAGTGAATGAGACATTGATCGTGTCGCCAACCGCCGGATAACCTAAGAAGAATTGTGCTGCGATTGATTGACCTGTGAAGTCTGTATCGTCAAATCTAAGAGTTTTGGCATCAATCTCATAGCACATGCCACCGGCAGCAGGGTTTGTGCTTGTGTTATTATAAGCATCAACTCTGAATTGAATACCGCCCGCTCCTGTAGCACCAGTCGCCCCNGTTGCTCCCGTGGCTCCCGTTCCACCAGTGTGTCCTCGCTCACCAGTGCCACCAGCGATAAAGTAAAGATAAACATCAGTATCGGTTGTGGTATAGAAAGTACCTGTTGTGTCAGTAACAGTGAAAGTGATGCTAGATGTGTTGTCTTGTGTTCCAGTGACTCTACCGGAGTAATGACTGCTTCCGTCCAAACTTTGAACATAAATTCTATCATTTCTGTCTGTGGCGATTGTTTCCAAGTATGGCTTTAAACTTTCTCCACTATCAGATGTGATTGAAACAGCAAAGTTTGGATCAGCCGCACCGTTAAACAAAATAGCACCGCTGGGTATAGATGCTGTTTTAGTTTTGTATCTAAAACCTGCGGCTCCGGTCAAACCATCTGAACCAGTTGCACCTGTCGCACCCGTCGCACCAGTAGTGCCAGTTGGACCAGCGACAGTAGAATCTGCACCAGTGGCTCCAGTCGCACCCGTCGCTCCAGTGGCTCCCGTTGCTCCGGTCGCACCCGTGGCTCCGGTTCCACCGCCAGATGGTGAAAAGTTGAAGAAAATTTCTTCACCGGCAGTAAATGTTCCACTATCAGTGGTCACACCACCGATTGTTCTTACCGAAGCACCACTACCCACACTAGATGATTTGACAGTTGCAACAGCACCACCGTCGCTGGCAATCGCAAATGCCAGATCACCACCATTAGTAATGCTGTTAAGATAATTTTGAATATTCAAACCATCGGCAGTTGTAAAGTGAACTTTAAATTCACCATCTGCTTTGTTGTAATTAAATTGACCAGAGTTTGGAGTGGAGGCTGAGTATTCGTACCTGAATCCTGCGTTTCCGGTAGCACCTGTGGCTCCAGTGCCACCAGTAGCACCAGTTCCGCCCGTAGCACCCGTTCCGCCTGTGGCTCCAGTTGCACCTGTTGCTCCGGTGGCTCCTGTTGATCCTGTCGTACCTGTGCTTCCTGTGGTTCCAGTGGCTCCACCACCACCAACGCCAGTGACTTCAAGGTCTAAAGTGCCTGTCGTAAGACCCGGACTAAATGTTGCTGTGATTCCTGCACCAGTCGTGGTAACACGAAGACCTTCAAAGGAAGGACCAGTTACAGATGGAGATGTTGCACTTTCAATGAAGAAAGCGTTAAGTCCAGTGATGCCGTCAGAGCCTTCAGGTCCACCACCAAGAGTTTGAATTTGATAATTAACTGTCTGGACACCATTTATACTTCCGCTAACCGCTGTGACTTGTATATCACCGGGTGTGCCTTTAATATTAATACCTTCATTTGTAGCACCAAAAAGAGTTGGTACACCCTCTGCGTAAGTATGAATAAATGATTCAACTGTTACACCGACACTTGCCCCAGAAGAAAAGCCTCTTAGATTAATATTTTGACCCGGACTCAGAACAAGTGAGTTTGGATTTGTGGAACCGGCAAAGTCTTGACCATCAATGATTACTTCTTCAAAACCACCGCCAGCGGCTTCTTGCCAACTTGCACTTACACCAGTTGATGTGAGGACGTAACCAGACTCTCCGGTGACTCCACCGACTCTCAACTCTCCGCTTGCAAGGTTGAGAGATCCAGACCCACCTGATGATGTTCTGCTGCCTCCACCTACAACAACATCACCACTTTGATTTGCATAAATTACACTTGATTTTGATGACGCAGTGCCACCGGCAACTCTGAATTGTCCTTGATTGTTTGCATTTGTTGANATNTCAAACTTGAATTCATCAACCTCTCCCATGTTTACAGTAGCAAGGGCATTCTGAATTTGTAAACCAAATGTATTACCATTCTGTGTTTCAATTAACAGTTCTCTTTGTCCGAATCCTCTGGCTCTGTAATGAATCGGAGCATCCGGACTGGTAACGCCAAACAATCCCATTCTTCTATTAAGAGTTGAGATATTAACGTATGGACTGTTTGTGGTATCAAGATTACCGGCAGTGTCCCCACCCTCAATTCTAAAGTCACGATCAGTATAATTTACAAAAATACCTCTTTGGTGAGAGTTAGTTCTCGTATCATCTCTAAACAGAATACCAGCAGTTGGTCCACCAAGTTGAATCGTGCCTTTTCTGTAATAGTTTCCTGCATCACCACTGGTCACACCGAGAAGTAACCCACCACTCGGACCCGCTAAGATAATATCGGTTGTGACTCCCATGAAGAAGTTTTGGGCTTCCCACGTTGCACCATCAGCATTGTAAACAAGAATTTGTCCGTTAGCACCACCGGGAAGATTCGCATTTGCACTAAAGATGACATCTCCAGTTTCCCCATTGAAAGTTCTTACTACATTTCCATAAAGTGTAGAACCGCTAAAGTCAACTGTGCCACCATTGAACGAAACATAATTACCGGAGAATGTAATTCCATCAACGAACTCAGTATTTCCGTGAATTAGTGCGGGTGTTGAAAAACCAACGCTGTAAATACCAGTGGTGTTATCAATCGCAAGAGTAATACCATCATTTGATCCACCAGCCATCGCGGTAAGACCGTAAATTTCAAGCGGATTGACAGCATCAATCAAAGCATTCGTTCTATCAAACCATGTAACAAAAAGATCATCTGAAGAAAGAACGGCTAATGTTTCGCCGCCTGAAATGCCGGGTGGTGGTGGAAAATCTGGTTCTGCCATAATACTATGTAGTCCTTACTTAATACTTAATAATGTAATTCACGACTTGGAATGGTGGCATTTGTTCTGTCAGATCCTCACCACCCAATAAGGTATAATCATCTGAATCAATAGGATTACCGGATATCGCCAAACGAGCATCTCGTTGCTCCGCAACATTAAGCGCAGTTCCGAGTTTATATTTGTCATTATNTGTTGCACCACTTCCCTCAGAAATACCGGGTGCAATGCTCTTGTTTTTGTCAGTCATCTCCGCCCTAGAGAAACTTCTACTTTGTGNGAGNTTGCCNCCACCACCANCAGAAAGCAAGTGGTGTCTGTGACCTTGAAGGCGATGTGATCCACCAGTGCTACCAATTGTTCTACTTCTACCATCAAGTAATCCTGAGCCAACTGGAACTCTTGCGGTCAGATCAGGAACTCTAAATTGATTACTACCCTCAGTACCATCATTATATCTTGTGCCAATCGCTTGATACAAATTATTGTATACACCAGTTTGTTCAAGGACTGCACCATTACATGGNACGAATCCATTNGGAGCCGTTTCACTTCCATACGCTAAGATGGAACCGGGAGGAATGGCTCTGGCAAAATTGAGAATGCCAACGTTCTGTCTTAACGGAAGTGCTGAGAGTCCATCAATGTATGGAATAGAATCTCCGTCAGTTAATTCACCGTTAAAAATAACTTTGATAAGATATTGTGTAAATCTTACATTTGGTGGGAAGTTACCCGACGCTGGAGGAGGGGGAGTATCAGCACCTTCAGGATCTCCCAAATTGGGGTCATATACCTCAAAGAGTGTTGATGCCGTTCCCACAGGAGACTTCTCTCTCGTATCTCCATCAGGATAAAGTTGATAGTATCGCTCAGTATCAATATTACCTGTTTTAGTACCTAAAACTTTAGCAAAAACTTGAACTTGATCTCGTTGAGAGAATGATCCGTCAACATATACTGCCAAACTATCGGCAGCCTCACGATCACTAATATCAACAATTTTACTATAATACCTTGCGACGGCTGGTGCGCCCAAATCATTTCCATCAATCAGTGCCAATTCGCTTGATGTTTCATTTCCCTCATATGATCCTGCGTCACTCATTTGAACGGTGGCACTTAAAGCAGAAACTTGATCAACATCTACTACCGTGGAGTAGTTGCCAGTAAATTGCATGTCAAATTGTAAACTACCGTTTGACACGGTTGATCTACCTGTTTCTGTGCTTGCATTTTGTCTAAGAGTTTTGGACGCACTGCCAGCGACAAGACTTACAGTGTTATTAAAAATGGAATTATTTTCTTCTGAATTAGAAATATACAGAAGGTCTGTGGTGAAATTTGTGTTTAACAATGGCAGACTAACAGACGGGTTAAGAACTTGACCTCCTCCTGCGTCTGTTCCAAACGCTGCCGATCTCATTTCAACACAAAGTCTTCTGTCGTTATATGCAACGTTTGACCCGTTGTTTTCTGGGAGATACAGTGGACCAAACTCTGCTCTTTCAACGTCTGTCACGTTGGTGTAAATTTCAACGCTTAAATCATTAGTTTGAACTGCAAGCGAATAATCTCCGGGTGGTAAGTAAACCGGAGTGCTAAATGTAAATCTTGATCCATTTGAAACCGTATCATCTGTTGCATCAAAAGTTGCCACCGTCGCGGCTCTGGTGACTTCAGAGAAAGGAATAATAATTGATTTAGATGGAATACCATTCACAGTTGGTCTAATGCTGATACTAATCGGCGTTTCGTTTTCAGTTTGTTCATTGAAGAACAGGGTGACATCTGTTAAGAAAGTGCCATTTGGATAGTTATCAGGATTCACCGTGAAGATTTGATGAATTGGATTCAAGGAGTTAATTACAACATTATCACTACTATCAAACAAATCTGAATATGATTCAAATTTAAGGGATTTTGTGTTTGATGCTTCTCTTCTGATGATTGGTGGTCTTGTAAAAGAGACACCATTCAATGAGGTATCAAGCATTCTTTCTGCAAAGAAAAAGGCATCAGAGGAAGTTGTTGCTTTGGTAACGTCACCAGATTCGTCATCCAACACGGTAATACGTTTTTGTCCAATTGTAAACGTATCGGATGGAATGGTAATATTTTCTTGAACCGCTCCAGTTACGCCGACAGTAAATGGACCACCTAAAAGATCATCCTCCAAGTAAGCGTAAACTGTAGAGTTTGGTCGCATACCCTCAGCCAAGAACTTAATGTTTGTTTCGGCAATAAAGGGTTTGATTGAGAAGTCTAAAATTTTATCTCTAATTCTTCTGACGAGCCTTCTAGATAAACTTCGTGTCACAAATGCAGTTTGAAGATCACCCCCACGATAATCACGATTAAGAGGACTAACAAAAGATGTATTTTCTAAACTTTCAAACCTTGAACCAAACCAGTGAATCTCCCAGTCTCTCCAAGTCGTTCCAAATCCCCCATCACGACCTGTGACATCACCGTTTCTTCTCACGGTAATATCAAGTTCCCAGTTGTTTAATTGTCCGTCTGAGTTGGCAGAGACTTTTGGTTTTTTAGTCACGCCCCAGTAATTACTACAGAATGGTGAGAGTTTGAGAGAACCATAATAATCAACAGATCCATAAGGATTGATAGCCTCTCTAGTTCCGGTGGTGTTAGTATCCTTTGAAAATGCTGTTTCTGTAAATTGTGTCATAATAACGCGATCAAAGGAGGACGGCATGACCGTTCCTGTATTCGTAATCGCATCTGCACTGACACCGATGGACTCACTGTTAAATGGTGGATACATTCTATTGCGAAGCGGGTCAATGGCTACATTGTAGTTTACTCTTGATACATCAGCGTTGGCATGACCGATAAATTCATCAACAAATACACCACTCAAAGATACTGGGACAGACGTATCTGTTGAATTTGCTCTCGCAACCGCCTGACTTATCAAGCCACGACGATAGTTTGCATCACCATCAGTTTCTTGAGTTTCTTCAAGAACACCAATATCACGCATGGTAAATCTTTGATTATCAATATAGACAACTCTGATATCTTCGGGGACCGATGCGTCCGCTGGAATGATGAGACGATAAAGTTCCATATCATTGGGTGAAACAGCAGGTGGTTTAGGATCAACCGCAGAAGGAACACCTTTAATAATAATGAATTCACGATCTTGAGTGAGAACCACGCTATCAATTCTTGCCCCATACCTCACGGTAATAACATCAACATCATCCACTGGAGGTGTTACAGGATCACAAGACCCATCACCTGCGAGGGCATAACTGTAAGAGTCATCAGCATTATTGATGGTGCTGGATTGACGATCTGGGCGATAGTCAACAAAGTTTGAAAGTTTCAAACCGTTAAACTTAGGGATGTCAGATGAGGAAACTGAGGTATAACTATCGGCAGTAAACGGTCCATCTGCACCAGTTCGGTTAAATCTTTTATAAACAACAGTGAGTGGGTTGTCCGAACTTACCGTTGGTGCAACACTATCTGGGCGAAGTCTGAGGGATGAAAAATCGTAAGCATCCAACCGTTGACCATCATCCAGTTCAAACCTATCAGTCACATCATTTTTAGTGCCATCGGTAATTGATGTGATTGAGAAAACATCAGTGACACCAAGATCAACAACACCATTTGAGGTGATCGTTGAGAAAGTCTTTGTGATGTCCCCCGATAAAACCTTCTTGCGGATCGCTTGGGAATCGGTTCCCTCAAGTGGTGCAAAGATTACAACCCTGACATTAGAGCCAGCAACAACTAAATCACCTTCATCGTTGCGAGTCCTAATTGTAACTTTCATTTCACCAGTTGTATCATCAATTGTAAATTCTTCAGTTCTTCTGATTGCAACTTCTGATCCATTTTGAATAATGTAGGTTGGTGTGATGTTTGCACCTTGAACATTTCCTCTGCTGCCGACAAACTTTCTTTTTGAATCAGTCGCACTTAAGGTGACTTGTCCATTTGTATCGGTGATAACTCTGAATGGACGAGACATGGAGAAGTTGACCGGATTTGTTAGACTTTGAACACCCTCACCAACTTTGAATAAAAGTCTTGGGTTTCCGGGGAAAATTCTATCTTCATTTTTAGTCAGATTGAATGTGCTAAAGTTTCCGGTATCTGATGGGGCTTGCCCTTTATCCAAATCTCCGGTGCTACAAAGAGTGGCATCTGCGAGTCCCAGCCCGTCTGTAGGTGTTGACACAAGATTACTAATATAAATTCTTACAGATCCAGAGTCACCAGAATCAAAGAATAAATTTTTCANATTGAATGAGCCAACTTTGACTAAATTACCACCCTGTGATGATGTCGCGTATACAAAGAATTTTTGTCCCTGTAAAAACGAGTTGCCAAACCTACTACCACCAATGTCGGTGATATTGGCAAGTTTACTTACGATTGGACTTGATCCATCAGTAACGCGAATAAACGCACCAAGATTTATTGTTTCTCTGCTAAAAACTTCAATAGTTTCAGTTGGGTAGGTGTCCTCTAATTTTGTGTTTGAGATTGTTTCAAACTCAAAGCCTTTAACATACGCTTTTCCGGGTCCAAGTTTGACACCAAATTTGCTTGTATCGGTAATGTTAAAAGTATCACGGTAAGTATCTACTTCCAATTCAAACGGGCGAACGGTGTAGTGACCAGATTCATCGTAAGTTCTTCTTGCCAAAGTTTTTTCTAGTTCAGCATAATCTGGATATTTAATTTTTCTTGTCGTTGTACCATTAACAACACGAACAAGTTCAAAGAAATTATCATCATTAATAATATCAAATCCAAGAATCTCTGATCCGGTTAATCCTTTTTGCGACAACTCCAATTCAACTTTGTAACGATCTGCACCCGGAGCGTTAAAGTTACTAAATCCAAAAGACGGATCTCTTAGAGATGAATCATCATCTACGGTGACAATAGTTTTTTTAACTTGGAAGCCAATAGAGGCGGTAGGGTCAGAGAAGTCACGATAATTATCATCACTTAAATTATAAGCAGCAAATGACTGACGATTATTTAAGGCAAAGTAACCATCCGTGAAGTAGACACCATCATTCACGGTAATGAAGTTAGAGACTGTGCCTACACCAACTGCACTTTGACCAGAAAGAGAAGTGACTGCAACGCCAATGTTACCATCACCAACAGTTGAAAGTCNTTGNTTTTCNTGGTATTGTCCCGGTGTNAAATATTGACAGAATAAAACNTGATANGGGTCGTTGGAAAAAGAAGCACCAGCAGGTTTATCAGAGACAGCAACAACACGAGCATCAGTCGTGACTCCACCGCTTGTGCCACGAATAATTTGTCCAACCATATTATTAAGCGTTGTTTCTGNTAAAGTTGAGTCTGTATCAATTCTAACGAAAGCCGCATTACTTTCGTTTACAGCACCACCGACAACAACAGAGCCATTTTTGAAAATGTGATTACCAAAACGCTCAATTTGGTTTTGAAGAATAGACTGAACCTGTGAAAGTTCTCTAGCCTGAACAGGGAAACCGGGCTTGAACAAGACTTGCAAAAACTTCTTTTGCTCATCAAAGTCATTGTAGTAGGGAATACTTCCCATCTTATTTTTATCGTATGCGGTGGTCATTTATACTCCTCAAAACTCAAATATAAATTTAAATACTTCATCTTGCTCTACAACGCGAACAATACCCTGAGTTAGTCCTTGTATGTATGGCATCTGTCCAGAGAATAAGTCCAATTCTGGACCACGAACGGAGTTTGTTCCTGATCTAATTGTTCCGGTGACAATTCCTCCCGATGCGAGGGGATATTGAATAGTCTCTCCCGCTCTAAATCCGTGCGTAACACCAGAAATATTTTTCACATCGGTCAAAGAAATAGTAGCCNNATTCCCACNAGANNTTGTTTCAAGATATCGTGCAACAAGACCAGTGCTTCCACTGGCTCCAGTCACTCCAGAGTCCAGAGCAGGAGAGTAATTACCGTTAGTGGAAAANTCCAANTCTAATTTTGTNGTGCATGTAAANACTTCTTTACTNACTGATAAATCAGAATCCTTAAAACGGGTGACATTGACCTTAGCAGTGGCAGATGATTGTGTAAATTGTTCGCTTGACGTATTTCTACCAATAAAAGTTAAAATTTCATCTTCTATAAATGACTTTCGCAGATTTAAAGCACTAAAACTACCAGTGATTTGATTGCTATCAAGTTTGATTCCATCAAAAACTTTTGCCGTCAAATTAGAGTTTGCACCTACAGCGATGAGTTCGCTGTTGTTGTTTGAAAAACTACCTAACGATTTCATGGTCCCGGTTTCTGACGGCTCTGTAATGCTCACCGTGGTAGTCAAGAAATCATCATACCCTGCGATTTTACCTGCGTTAGCATCATCACTACCAAGTTTGGGATTTTTCCATAAAACAATATCCCTAAAATCATTTCCTAAAATTGCATCTTCTGAGGAATTTGATCCCGATAGTTTGACCAAGAAAGCCCCGTGTCTTGCAAACAACTCTGTCGCTGGATCTTCACCAATCGGCGAAAACAGTAAAACATCAAAAACATATGAGGACGCGGCAGTCAAAGATGCCGAAACACTGTTCATCCCCTCTGCCCTAGATGTATCAACGACCGCACTTGCTGTTGAATAACCCGATCCAGTATTGTAAACAACAATATTACCAATTCTGCCAAGTGAGTCTACTTTACCGAACGCGGCAGATCCGGAGCCGTCACCACTTATAGTGATGCCCACACCAATTTCAAATCTATCACCCGACTTGGGGACTTTACCGCTCGTCCATTCAGATAATAATACTAAATTATCACCAGAGTTTGATGAAATTCTACGAACTTCACCTGCTGCCACACCACTTAGAATTCTAATATAATATCCAGCAAGAGTGGCGGTTGAAACAGATCCAGAAATTGGATTTCCGGAAATAACTGCGGTCGCTCTTCCTGCCGATGTAATAATATTCTCTGAACTCTCCGTAAAAGCATCAGAGAAAATTTCTTGGTCTTGACTCACTATTGAAATCGCTTGAATGGTCCCGTTTCTTGCATCCACAGAACCCTCATATTGAACTGCATACTGGTTTTGTCTATTGTCATTATAAGCGTTTGCGATTCTTGGATAAACGGGGAGCGTATTCACCGGAATAAAATTTTCATCAAGAAATAAATTTTTGTCTTCGGGGACACTATACATGAACTTCCATGTGTAACCATCAGAAAGTGTGATCGGATCTGTTGATGTTCCAGATGGCTCAATTCTGGAGCCTGTATTCCCTCCTGCGTTTTCAATACACATATAAACATTTTTATCATTATTCATCGCGTAGAATGGATCATCAATAAGTGACATGTCCTCGTTAGAATCTAATTTTGCATAAATCGTGCCTTCTGTCCAATCATTTCTTTTAATTAACACAGATGATCCGTCTTGAGGGTTTACTCGTTTTGCCAATACAGTGTTATTTCGTGTTTTAAGTTCCTCTGCCTTTGTTTTTTTATCTAGACCAACTCCACTAATGCGTGAGATAGCCACATAAAACTTATCATCAGAAAATGGTCCGAACTGATTGACAAAGTTTTTGGCGAGTTGTGTTTTTAGATTTCCATCAAAAGTGTTTGACATTTTAACCTCTTATTATTTATCAGTCTAAAATTGGTGTTTGTAACTTATCAAAGAAATCTGAGATTCTAACATTGCCGAATGATAAATCGGCAAGTGCCTCTGACACTGTAATTGCATCCGTGCCACCAACCCCACCAACGAAAAATTTAGTCCCATTAGATGAACTACAAACAAATTGTTGAGTTTGTAGACTACTCGTCAAACTCTCAACAATCGTGTTGACAAAAGATCCATTTGTAACATCAACTGTTATAACAGAAACTTGAGTGAAGGGGTTTGACTGCTCTGCTGACGCTCTGCTACTTTTAGTAACCTCTCTAAAGGAGGCTTTTGGAATATTACTAACTAAAGTGTCTTGCACAGAAACAATAGTTCCAATTGCAGTGGGATTATTAACTTGAGGTTGAGTAATTGTTTGACCCACTCCCAAACCAGAAACCACGCCCGTGCCATCAGAATTTGAAGAAATCGTAAAAGTCACACGTTTGACAACTTGTTTAGTTTTGCCGGTGGTTGTGTCTTTTCTAATATTTTTATTAACAGCAGCGACTTGCGTTTCAGTCAACCCCTCACCAAGAAGCGTGTTTGGATGTCTGTGAACAATGTAAAACTCTGATGCAGCATTGTCGGTGNCGGTCATGGTAACTTGCGGGAATGCAGCAAGAGTATATCCGGGCAATACAAAATTTCTAAAGTTAGGATTATCAAGTACCCTCTGCTGAACCGCTTCTGGAGACATATCATCAGAATAAATCGGTGAGCCTGTTTGTAAGAAATTGCCATTAATACTAAGTGGGACATGAGTCACCCCAGCACCCGATGAATCAAAGTTTCCGAATGTGGCAGCGTTCGCTGTGATACCATCAAATCCTAAAGGATAATAATCTGCAAAGGTTGATCCGTAAGTATCACCTCGTAAGTCAGCGGTGGTGGCTATCGTGTACGGAAAATAATTTCCAATGACAGCACCAAGAATCGGAATATTTGGTTGTTGTCTAATATCAGTGGTCAAACCTGCCGAGTCAAAACTTTGATTAAAAACATATTCACCAAGGAGCATTGACCCTGCNGGGTGAAACAAAGTTTTAACTAGTTTAGCGTATGCTGATAATTGAATATCACTACTGATGACATATGAAAACTCTTGATAATTAAAGTTATTTTGAAGAAAAGAGTTGGCGGATAGAATAGATTTTTCTGTCGCAAATGGATTGGTTGAAAAAGACTCGGCGGTGGTGCTAACAATTTGAAGGTCTGCTCCTGTGCCTCCCGCTGTCAAAATATCAAAAGTATAATTACGGTTTGCAAAGTATATTCTATTAGTAAATGAGTTTGAGATTTTCTGGATTTCTCCAGTTGATGAGACATCATTTACTTTCATTCTTGAAATGATTTTTTGTTGTTCATCACGAACAATGATTTCGTCACCAACAGAGTAATTTTGACCATCTTGTGTAATACCAGAGATCACCTTTGGCTCGGCGGTGGTGATGATGGAAAAAATTTCTTCTTCTAAAAACTGTCCAGTTTCGTTGACAAATAAAACTTGTCTGTTGGGAACATAAGTTCCAAATTGATCACGCAACTTAATCTCAGCATAATCAATTCCTTCAAATTCTCTAAACTCAACGGAGTCAATAAACGCGGTGCAACGAATGCCCTGATCAGGTCTATCAGTGTTTACATTTTGTAAAAGTTTTGTGCCGACATAATCTAATAGTTTTTGCCCGTTGAATCTTGTCGTAAAAACTGTTGTTCTTTGTTCGTAAGATGACTCAGAGGCGACAATGACTTGCTCTCTCGGAAACTTTACCTCTACTTTTGTGTTGTATAGAATTCTAAACAAAAGATCAAGTGATCTTGGATTACCCTTTTCTCCGTAGTAATCTTTGATGTTTTTAATAACTTGCTGTTCGTTCAAACCTTTGTAAAGATTTGGTGGAAAATCGTGAAGGTATTGTGATTTAAAAAAAGTTAAAAACTCAGGTAAGGTTTTATCAACATCAATATACTCATTGAGTAACACCGCCTCTGCTCTCGGATTTCCGTGTTGTTCAGAAAATTCAAGATAAGCACGAAGAAAAGATACAAAAAGTGGGTGGTCATCAACAACAAACTGTGGCAGCATTTGTTGTAATAACGTAGAGAACCTTTCGTCTACCTCTTGTGGAAGAGTTGACGGAAATGCGTCCTCTGAAAACGCTTGTAACGGAAGTAGTAATGATCCACCGTCAGGCATTAGTAACCACCACCATATAAATCTCCAGCATCAGGAACTTGAAGTGGGTCAAAACTGGGCGTGGATGGTGTTTCACCGAATGGATCGCCGCCACCGCCGCCACCGCTGGGATTTTGTGTTCCTGTCACGCTCTCAGAAACCACCACGTTTGCAGCACCCTCAAGTGTGATTTGTCTAGAGATGGAAGACGTACCAACAAATGAACCCTCTGCACTATTCGCTGAAATCAGTTGTCTGTCAGGTCTATTGTCTGGGAACATTGTAATTTGCTGTCTACTAGGATCTGTTTGATCAACCAACAAAATTGAAGTGCCTCTTGAGGTAAGACGGGAGGCTCCGATTCTTGCGGTAACACGAATTCCTCCCTGCTCTGCGATTGATAGAGCATAGTTGCTTATATTAATCACTCCTCTCTCATAATTTACGGTTCCAAAATTATTTTCAAGATATACTTTTTCACCTCCATCTATTTTATACACACGAAGATTGCCGTTGCCATCATCATCAAGATAAACATTTTGTCTAGTCCCAGTGGCGTCGGTGTAGCCGAATAAATTACTAGAAATGACGGCTACATGACCATCATGTGGATGGAAAATAGGATTTTTTAGATCAATCACATATCCCGATATTGTATTTTCAACAGGGACAAATCTATACTCAATGAATGGTGAAAACGACATTGATGAAACTGATGGGAAAGCATTTAACACACTTCTTTGAAGTTTGCTGATTGAGATGGCAGTGTTAAAATCATTTGTGTTCGTGATAATAAAGTTAGTAATATTATTTTCTATTTGTTCTTTGAGTGCAGTTACATTCAAGAACGAACTGTTTGGGTTGAATACAACATTAGACTGATATTTGATGTAAAGTGGTGTCGGATCTTCAACGATAGGAGTCACGCCGACAGAGCATCTTTGTCTTAAAAAAGACTCAATTGAATTTTTAAGGCTTGAGGGAATCACACTACCAACGTTTGGATTTAGAGTTATGATAACCCTTCCAAACTGAGGTGGTTCAGCATCTTCTCCACCAAAAGCGTATACTGATCTAAACCCACCAAAGTTGTTAGCAACCAAGGCTTCAAAATCATTTGTTGTCACTGCCCTATTTTGTGCTGCGTACGCTTTTGGTGCGTTGTAACGAATACTTGAAATTGTTTCTCTCTCACCCCCACCCGAAGCATAATTGACAACAGAAACAATTGGTGATCCGGTGCTGTTTCCAATCACAAAAGAACGACTGGTATCTGAGTCCGCCTTACCCAAACCATTAGCAGCAGATCCATCAGTGGTCAAATATGTGATTGTGATGACATTGCCTGCTTCTAATTTTCTACCGATGATTCCATCACCAAACGAAATTGAAAATGACTCATCAAAATTTTCTTGTAAAAAGTAAGCGTTAGTGTTCGGTCCAATTTGTGTGTAATTATTACCCTCCGCCCATACATCGCTAATACCGCTAGAGTTTGACACTGATTCATAAACTTGAACAACAATTGTTTTTGTATCAACACCAGATTGTGGAATGGTATACTTGATTGAAGAATCACCAGTCGGAACAACATACGAAACAGACCTTACGTTGCCTTGATAAATTTCAACGTTGTTTGCATTACCAGTGGAGTCTAAATTATAATCTTTGATGGGAACAAAGTTGTATGATGTGTTTCCGATTCTACCTGTAAATCTAGTGCCTCTTCTTAATACCAAAGAACCATCAGCGGCTTCATAGTTTTCAACGTTGACAACTGCGACTGGAGCAGAAATTGATCTTGGTGTGTATCCCAAACTTTTGGCATGAGAGACAAGTGAGTTTCTTTTCACAGCAGAATCTAAAAATAATTCATTTGCAACCAGATTATTGTATACACCCTGATAGTGAGTAAAGTATGAAAGAATGTCAAGAATTACACTAAGACCAGAAGATTCAAAATCATAGTCTGTGAATGTTGATTGATTATTGAGAAACGTGCTAATATTAGACTTGATTCTGTTGAAATCTAACTCGTTTACTGAAAGTGCTTTTCTTTCAATTGACATTATCGTACCCTTTCAAGTGTTATGTTTAAGACGATTGGTTCGGGTGAATTTCTAATGCTAAATGTAATATCAATTTCAAGAGAGTTCGTGTCAAAGTTTGGTTGAACCGTCACGGAGATGACCGTGGCTCTTGTTTCATAATCTTGGATGGCATCCGTAATTTGTTTTTTAATAGAATAAATTGATACTGGGTCAAGATTTTCAAACAAACGACGAATCACATTCCCACCGAATCTGGGTTGAAATGGCTTCTCTAAAAAATTATACAAAACTACATTTCTTACTGACCTACGAACAGCGTCCCTATCTGTCAAAACGTTGATATCACGCGACAGAGGGTTTAAATTGAAGTTTAAATCTAAATCTTTATACCTAGCCATCTACTTATGTATCAGGAAATATTAAGCAATCCCTTTAAATCTGGTTTTGCAATTTGTCCGAGCAATTTCTGGCTAAAGCATGGATCTTCAGCCATAGTCAACACCGAGAAACCTAGCGTGCTTTTAGCAAGATAGTCAAGTGCTGAAAAGTAAAGATTGTTATCCGAATCTATAAGATTTCTAATTGACTGCTCAAAATCTAAAATTGCATTTCCAATATCCACAAGATTTTCTAACTGATCTATGGTCGCCTCAGATAAATCTAATCTATCATCTTTAAGTGGGATAGTGCCTAAGAAGTTTCTTAAGTCACCATTAATGAGTGATTTGAAGGACTCGTACAAAGCATCACCCGGACCTAAAATGCTACTGAAAAATGGTGAGTAATGATCTTTGACAATTTCACCAAGATTACCACCCTCAATCGCATTTCTCACATTGTTGTAATTTCTAGCGATTGCTTGAAGCCCGACAAGACCCGGAAAATCACCAATGCTACCACCTGCTTCAAATCCATCTATGTAATTACTGACTCCACTGAGTCGGTAAGCATGATCTTGAAACTCATTTGAAATTTCTGTTGCACGATTCAGACGCTCAGTTAAAAATCCCACGGCACTTTGAATTTGAAGATTACCATCCGGATCAATAAATGTTGAAATTGGTGTGCCATCTGGTTTGACAAGACGGGCATCAGTCGCGTTGCCTAATACGCCAAGAATATCACCAACCCCAGCAAGGACAGAGTTCACTGCTCCTTCTACTGGACTTCTAAATGCCTCTCCTGTGATAATATTCTCTAGTGCCTGTATTTGATTCGGTGGGAATGGTAGTGGTGGCTCCTCGCATCCAGAAATATTGAATAATTCAAGTTCAAATAGTTTACCTGATGGTGCGTAAGGATTTGTCGGATCAAAACCATCCTCACCGACCCCATCTAATCTTTCAAAGAAAACTCCACCCAATGGCTCAAAGGCATAAATGTTGTTACCAGAATACGCACCTGCCCAGTAATAAATTTCATTAATTATAGACTCACGATTTTGATTACCCTTTTGGATTAATTCAAATGTCGTGTCAATCAATTCAACGGGAACATTATTTCTGTCGTCACGACCTGCATTTCCAAATCGGTACGGAAGATGAATTGCAACTTTTAAATAATCACTTAACTTGAATGTTTGTTCGGGTAGATTAACACTTAAATTTGCGTAATTAAGAGTGTTTGATATTTGATCCCATAGGACAAGTCTAGCCTCATCAACTGACCAATCTTCATAGTTTGAAGATAACGTGCCGACCCCATAAGGTCCAGATGGTGTTCCAAAATCACTTAATGGTTCTGGTATTTGTGAAATTTGAGAGCCAAGAACGAGCCGCACCGAGGCAGAGTCCATCAGACTCATCAACTCTTGACCAAGTTCAGGACCGTCATCTTCGTCTTCAGGCAAAATATAATTTACATTGCCAACGTCACCATATGGTCCCGCACGATTAATGTATAGCAAAAAGTTTGAGAGTCCTCGGCGTGTTGCCTCATACTCTCCCTTGTTGTCATAACTTAAAACATCCCACCCCGCTGCTAAAGAGTAGCATCCTAAGTTTGCATTTGGAAATCTTTCACGAAGGATTCTGTATCTACGAACATATCCCTCAATAAAAATCTTAGCGACACGCTTATTAATTTTGTACGGGTTTTGTGGATCAAAGGCTCCGCCAAAATTTGTATTATCACCATACCCTGTATCACTGACCCCTTCATTAAATGAATCTAAACCATACTTACCAAAAATAACATTGAAGAGCGTGTTAAAAATGATGCTTTTTCCGAGAGTGACATCAGGATTATTTGGATCGGGTGTGATAAATTTTAAATTTACATTTACATCTTCAAAATCTAAAACAGCGGCTTCGTCATCATTAATAATATGAAAACCATCTTGCTCTAGAGTATCTGTTGGATTTGCTTGTTGATCTTTATCTGCAAGAACTTGATTTAGATGCTCAATCGTGCAGTTTTGATCTGCGTTGTCTGTAGTGTCGCCATCATATGCCCACTGAGATAAATTTGAGTATTGATTTTCTCTACCACTCTGAGCATTTGTTCTAGAAAGATAAAAATCATTAAAAACTGTTGATGAGTTGTAAAACGCATCTATATCATTTTCCGCCATGTACGGCGATCCATAATCATCATCAAAAGCGTCCGTGTCGGGTGGAAACCAGTAGTTTTGCCATTGGGGGTAAACTTGAACCATTATCCTACCCTCACATTAGATGATGCAGTTGTGGTCGCATGTCCACATGCAGCCCTGTCTGTCAAACGTGCAATTGGTGTGTTTCCGCTGAACACAGTTGTGGATGCCGTAACGATGGGGTTAGGAAGGTGAAGATCGTGACCACTAATCACACTACCAAGCGATCCGGCAGGTCTTCCGTTTACAAATAGATTTACAGAATTTGTTGACATATAAATTCCACCACATTTGTCACCAATTCTTGCACAACCTAAACTAGCCATTATACCTCCAACCACTGAATACTATTATTTATTTTAACATAAGCAAATAAACGCCCACTTGACGAATCAAACCACAAATCACCAGAATTAGGATTTGAGGGGGGCGAAGCACTGACACTTGAGATTGTAGATTTCTCTTTTGTGACATGATATTTTCTGTTAAATGGTGCGCCCTCAAAAGTCTCAGTTTTTTTGAATTCTAATGGTGTCTTAGAATTGACGTAAGAATACAATTCTCTTTGAAGAGTTTTTAATTTTTCTAATTCAGACGTATTGGGGGCGTAGCCTGAGATTTGCACTGGGAACACAAATGGTCTTTGTGTTGAATTCGTATTGAAAACACTTCTCATGGCAGAAATTTTTTCGTCAGTTAGTTCTGGGTGTGCCGCTCTGATTTGCAAATTTGTAAGCGGTGTTGCTGCTCCGTGTGCAACGTATCCGGATGTGATCATGTAAACAAAGTGATATCTTGCCGTTTGAGAATTTGGGTATGATCCTCTACCTCCCTGAGTGGTGGTAAAGTTTTTTTCGTATGCGATCTCCTCTGGGAAAATACTAAATTTTGCTCCTCGCCCTTCAACATATTTGAAAAATGAAAGTGTTTCAATCTCTAAATCAAGACCAATATCAGCACTGAATTGTCTGTTTTGCTCATCCACAGTTTCTTGTGTCGGATTAAATGTTGAAGAAACTGACGATGTGACTGTAGAAGATCCAACATACTGCTGGCGTGCGATTATCTCTGACGCAGAGCCTTGGGTTTGTGTGGAGACTGCCCGTGAAGTTGATTGCGTGCCTACACTCCGAGTCGCAGGTGTGCTTGTGCTTGGCGGTGTGGATGGTGTCTGCCTTGGCTGCGATGGCTGCGATGGCTGTGAGGGTGTCGGGTTGTATGGTTGGTAGGAACTCATTAGTTAAGATCAATCCTTGGTGCTTTTTGTTCAATAGATGAGTCAGATGACATGCTCATCGCCCCACCGCCTTGCATGGTGAACATTCCTCCAATTTTTACATTAAGGTTGCCACCAAAGTCAAAATTTGTATTTCCATTGATACCGATGTTTGCATCTCCCTCAACCTGAACGTTCACTGTTCCTTTCACATGCAAAGTATCATCACCTAAAATTGCAACATAATTATCTTTGACAACTTTTGTCACAGTCGTGCCATCAGGATGAATTTCTTCAAAAGTTCCTGAGCGATGATAAGTGTGAATTCTTTCAGAACCCTCTGTGTCATCAAATTCTTGAATGTGACCGGACTCAGATGTTTTTACATGATTAAAAGGGTATTGTGCGTTGTAAGGAGTCTCTGGCTCTGTTGTAGTGGTGGTTGATCCTAGACCGACAGGACTTGTGGTCGTGTCCAAGTTATCTCTTTTTTCTTGAACAATTGTCTGATCAATTTCTTCATTTCTGGTAAGACGATCCACACCATTTTTGCCCGGCTCTCTGGGATAGTTACCAGTGGGGTCATAAAAACCCTCACCAGTTTTTGCCTCTTGTGATTCAATGCCCGGAATGGTTCCAAAAAAGATAGGAAATTGAGCCTCTTCACCATCTCTAAAAAATCCAATAACCCATGTGCCTTCAACCGGACCAACGGGTGAATCCCCAACGCCACTCTGTGACGCTGATGTGATAGGATTGATGGGGTGCGCCCACGGCAAATCAGCAGTGGGTAAACTATTCTTATCAGATGTGTGAAAACCAAAGCATCTCACTTTGACCCTACCCAACTTCAATGGGTCATTACGATCTTCAACCACACCTTGAAACATTACCATATCATTCATCGCTAAAATTTCCTGTGCTTACTGTGTCGGGGACAACTTCTCCCCTAAAATTCCTAACGCATTGTAAAGAAGTTTTCATTTCAGTTTTACCATCACTTGGGAAGTAAAATTTATTGTGAAGACTTTTAATTAAGTATACACCAGATTTCTCCTCATCAAACTCACTCTCCTCAATCGCCATGTCTGCTGCATTTTTAGTTATCACTAACTCCACCGTCTTACCCGCCTCCAAAGTTGAGTTACCTGAGATGGTAAAATTGACTGCCGTGTCAGCGTGTAACATATAATTTATTCTAGAGTATGGATCAGTGCTTGCAATGTCGGTGCTAGTGTTCTGAGTTTCATTTATATTTTGTGATTGTCTATTAGAAAGATAAACCTTAGCACCAGTATCATTTAGGGAGGATGTGTTTGCAATGATCGGATTGAAAACCTCGGACTGTTGTTGTGGGATAGGGGAGTCCCGATATGAAATCTGTTGCGATCCCCACGATTTTTGTGTGGGATCAATCGTATACTGAACACCACCAAATCCCCCACCAGAAATTTGATACGGACGATCAAAACCTCTTGGAAAAACCACATCAACCATAATATGAGTTTTGAATTGTAAATCATCCATTTCAAAATTACCGCGATCAACTTTTGCATCAAGATAAAAATCGTCGGCACTTGGTTGCTGTGTGTAAAGGTCTGTCAAACTTTTAAATTTTAATCCTGATCGGGTTTCGTAGAAAAGATATCCGCTATAGGTGTGGTCGTGTTCATACGAATAACTTTGTTTTCCTAAATTACAAATGTGTTCTGACGGCTTACGAAATGGAAGTGCGTATTTTGCTGTGCCGTAGGTTTCATCAACCTCAACTTCTTTTTGGTAATACACATCGCAAATATTGGCAACAATCTCTGAATTGGTTCCCTCGTACGAACCGCTAATACTTTGATTCAAGTCCAAGAATCCTGTTGGTGACAAAAGCCTAAGTTGTACCGTGTCAGTTCTTTTTTCAGTTCTCGCACGACTAATCTGAGACACGATTTGCATTTTGAGTTCTTTGATGTCTCCTCTATCAAGGGGTGTTTTATAAAATATCGTAATAATTTCACGACCAGTGATGGGGAAAGTTTTCATAAACGAAACACCATCAGCGATCAGCATATTTCCTGTCATAAATGGACTAAAAATACTTTCGTAGATATCAATAGACACAACTTGTCCCAGAAGACTTAGTTCACCGCCAGCGGCGGATATTCTTACGTCTTCAATTAGAACTTGTGATGGTCTTGATACAACGTTTAAGTTTTCGCTCATATTACTTTCTCATAAGTTTTTCAAACTCTTGATTGATTCTTTGAACAATAAACTTTTTAGGAATTAAGATTCTACGTCTGGCATCATTGACTCTTCCCTCATAAGATTCGTTCGTTAACACATAAGTTGTGTCATCCTCATACATGAATCCATGAAGAATCGTATCAGAAAAGTCAACCGTGTTGTCAGAGAAAGGATAAAATGATCCCAGAGGAGTTTGATTTCCGTCCGCGTCTGGTGGAGTTGCCATTGGATTTAGTATTACTTTTTCTCCATCAGACTTTTCAAATTCAAAATGATGAGGAGCAAATCTAGAGTCAAGTGTTTTTACAACCTCTGCTTTTAGACTTTCAAGAATTGTCCTGCGTCTAACAATTGCGTCACCGACCACCAAATTACTTCCTACTTGATTAAACAATTCAAGTTTGCTCATTGAGTGATCAAGCCTTTTAATCATGGCACTTTGTGTTTCGTTATTGTATTTTTCAATGCCGTCTTCTTCATATCTGGTGGAAATGGTGTCGCCTTGTTCAAATGAGCCTAGTGTTGAAAAGAATGGCAATTCCTCAGTGACTTCATATCCTCTGATAAAGATAGCCTGACCCTCATACTTTTTGTCCACATAACTTCCAAAGGATGTTCTGGATAATGGAAAGGTGTAGAAAGGATCAATCAAAGTATTGTAAAGTATGATTATCCAGTGTAAGTTTGGATCTTGATAAAACTTTTGTGCAACCATGTCTGGTGTTTCGTTGTCACGAATCACATATTTGTCATAGTTGGAGTCTTGAAAATAACTTTCATCAGTAAACACAACTCTGCGTAGGATATCCTTCACCTGAGAAACAGAGCCATCTGGATTTTGAAAAACCGTGTTTGGAAATTTATTAAAGTAAGTCATTAGAATCCTGCCAATACAAGTTGTCTGTTCATAAGAAGTGCTTGTGAGAAAGAAAGTTGAACTTTAATTTCACATGGGACACCATCGTAAAAGAAAGCCGATCTATCGTTTGGTGCATAGTCTACATTTACGCTTTCCAAAAAGGCTCGTCCGATTTGAGGAATATTTCTATTAATTTCATACGCCCCACCCGGATCTTTAATTAATATCTCAACTTCAAATTCATGGGGTGCTAAAAGCATTGCACCCGAAAGAGAAAGTTCTGGAAGCATGTGAAATCTGAATGCTTCAATGATATTCAAAACAATGATTGATTCCTCTTGGCTTCTGGGAGCAAACTGAAATTCAAACTGAAACTTTTTACGATTGACACTTTCAAACAGCGACTCCATTCGTTGGTTCTCAACGATTCCATAACGAGCCGTAAAAAAGTTTGTCAAAGCGTCTTCACCAACACCCGGAACTTTACCAATCAATTTACTAAGTTTGCCGACACCCAAAAGTTTAAGTTTATCAGCACCCGCCTGAAAGTTTCCGGCTAGTGCCTCAACAACAGAGTTAAATGCACCGGCACTTGCCTCTGCGTAAGACACACTATCATTAAAGTTAAGACCACCGGGACAATACATGATGATCTCTTCTAACTTTTGATTTCCCGATCTTGAAAGTCTAACATCACTGCCAATCTTCTCAACAAACTGACCAAGTTGTTCAGGTGTGGGCGGCGTGCCTGATCCCGTGAGTTGTTGTAAAAAACTTTGACCACCCGCACCACCAACTGGACCGTATGCACCACGGATTGTGCCTTCATTTTCATTGATGTAATTTACGTCAACTCCGTCATCATTTACATTAAAGAAAGCACCCTGCTCAATCTCACCACTCTCGCCAACATCACCAACACCCAAGCCAGAGATAGATCCATTTGTTTTTAACAATTCAACTCTAACTTGTGAGGACTCTCGTTTGTACGGAACAAATCGCAAGGCTGCACTTTGTCTATTGCTTTTTGTGTTTGCTGCCAGATCCACAGGATAAACAAGAGGTGAATCGCCTCCCCTAAATGGATACCCTCTTTGTGAGTTTGAAATAACATCTCTTGTTGAGAAATACTCATTTTGACCAAGGTTGACTGACTGTAAATCATTCAAACTACCGAAGGGTGTGCTAGTTTGTGGTTTTACGCCGCTTGGGTCTGGTTGTGGGTTTTCTTCTGACATAGAGCCTCCTAGATAGTATGTATGGCGTATAGAGGTAAATACCAACCAAAGAACCCAAGCAAATATTTAGGTGATCCCACAAAAATCACCTATCGCTCACTCTGGGAAAGAAAATGTATGCTCACCTTTGATGATAATCCAAATGTGATACGTTGGGCATCGGAGGAGATCGCTATTCCATACCTTTCCCCAGTTGATAAAAAACGACACAGGTATTTTCCAGATTTCATTGTTGAGGTAAAAAACAAAAAAGGCGAAATAGAAACTTTGATGATTGAGGTTAAGCCACTCAAACACACGAAAGTTCCGAAAAAACCAAAGCGTATGACTCAAAGATTTATCAATGAGGCAAACACATATCTCGTCAATCAAGCAAAGTGGGAAGCCGCCTCTGAGGTTTGTGAGAAAAAGGGTTGGAAGTTCAAGATTCTAACCGAGAAAGAAATTTATGGCAGATCGTAATTTTCAATCATTCAATACACGTTTGAATGAAACTCTTATGAAGAGCAACGATATCCGTATCACAGATAAAACTGTTCGTGCTGTCAGACCAAGATCATTACCAAAAAATAGACTAAGTGAGGGTCGTGTTCTAACACTAAAATATATCACCCCTGTCGGTCGTGACACTCTTCCATACTTTCATATTTTTCCCACTATTATCACAATATCTGTGCAACCAAAGTATATCACAGGCATAAATTTGTTTTACTTACCAAGCCGCTTTAGAAAGTATCTGGTCAATTTTTACAAAAAGCGAATGACCAATGAAGAACACTTCTCTAGGTCATTAATGTATTACGAGATCGTTGATAAGTTGAAAATCCCAAGAGCGGTCATGGCTCCTGCAATCAAAAATTATAGAATTGACAGAGCCGGACCTATTGCTATTGAGTATGACCCCTCTCTCTGGGAGGAGATTTACTACGGCGACACAGCAGAGTTCCTTGAAAAGCAGTGGAGAAAGTCCTCAAAGTTTACGATTTACAGAAATGCAATCGTAGAAATAATTTCTGAGTACCTAAATACTAGGCAATGACTGATTTTTCTTTTGATTCATTCAATATAGAGGCTTTCAAAGCCACGCTTTCCAAACTCGGATATCAACGATCCGACCGTTACATCTTTCAGTTTGGAAACACTGGATTTGGTCCGGGTCTTGAAACTGCTCTCGCTGCGATTCCGATGCAAATGAGGGAGTTCTCTGAGCATTTAAACAGAAGAATGATTAAAGTATCCATACCACAACAAACTCTGCAAAGCAACGCAGTCGTTTCAAGTGGTATTGATTTTGAAAATCCTTACAAAATGGGATTTGAGGGTGACTTAGAGTTTACGTTTATTAACGACAAAGAAGGACATCTGGTGAAAATTTTTCACACTTGGATGGATGACATGTTCAATCCCCTGTCTGGACTTTTTGAATACAAAGAAGACTATGCTTGTGACGCTGTTATTTTTGCAGCCGACACCAAGGGTGAGATTAGCCATTCCTATAGCGTCACCGAAATGTTTCCGAAAACATACTCTGTGTCTGACTTTAGCACAGAAACATCGCTACAAGAAGTTACCGTAACGATGTCATACAAATATTTTAGCGTTGATATTTTTAGAGGTTAACACCACCACCATAATATGAAAGGATAAATTATGAGCATTCCAATTTTAAAGACACCTGAATACAACACCACTCTTCCATCGGGAAAGGAAGTGGTGTATCGCCCCTTTCTTGTGAAAGAGGAAAAGGTGATGTTGACAATCAAAGAGTCTAAAAATATTCAGGACATTCTTAGGGTTATGAATTCCGTAGTGAGCGGCTGTCTTATTAGCGGAGCAAAATTAGAAGACCTAACGTACAACGACACCGAGCATCTGTTTATCTTGATGAGATGCCGGTCAATTGGTGAAGAGGTTGAAATTAATCATAAATGTAAAGAGTGTGGCAAAGAAAGCCCGATCAGTATTGATATTTCAAACGTTGGTCTGTCAAAGCCAATCCCTGAAAGCAATCAAGTCATGCTGAATGATGAGGTGGGTGTGACGATTCAACCCCTGAGCGTTGCGGCGATGTCAAAGGTTGCAAACACAGTTGAATCCGATCCACTTGAAACGATTCAATATATTGTTGAGACAATTTTTAACAATGAAAGTGTGTTTCAATTTAAAGATTTATCAAAATCTGAGAAAAAGGACTTTGTTGAATCTTTATCATTGTCACAAGTTCAAAAGATCATGGATAAGTTAGAGGAGTATCCCAGATGCTCAATCAAAATGAGCGTGACATGCCCCCATTGTGGTGCAGTTGAAGAAATTCATGTGGAGGGACTTGAGAATTTTTTTACTTNAGCATGTCCCATGATACCTTGCAGGGGCATATTCATACAAACTTTCATTTAATGTTTGATGCGAAACTATCACTAGAAACTATTGAAAATATGATCCCTTGGGAGAGACAAGTCTACGTTGGCATGTACGTCAAGGAATTACAAAGGAAAAGAGAAGAGCATCAAAAACAGATGCAAAAGATTAGAAAGTAAAAATGGCTGATAACGAAGAACTTGCCAATATCATATCATCACTTATGTCAGGTAAGGAGGATGATTCTGCGTCCGCTGTAGGAGTTGGGCAAGATATCGCTGTAAGTATTTCAGAGTCATTAGGTAAGTTTTTTAATAGAATGAGGGGACCGGAGCAAATGACTCCGGTTAGTCAGTTGAATCCGGAAACTGTGACCGGAGATGTGCCAGACTCCCCGGTCATTTCATATCTTAATACAGCCTTTCTTCCAGTTTTGAAAAGTATCAACGATGCGGTGCAGCCCCCCACAAAAGAGGAAAAGGAAGAGACTAGAAGAAACTTGGCTGACTCTCTGACAGACGCTTTCCGTAATGTTTTGTTTGGAAGAGGTGGGACAGAGGATGAAGATGGTGAAAAGCCCAAGAAATCAGAAGGGTTGATTTCAAAAATTCTAAGCAGTCTTGGAAGTTTTGGTAGCATAGGTTCTAATTTTATTAAAGGTGTAATTGGTCTAAGTGCCTTGGCGATTGGTCTTGTCGGATTTGCGTTCGGTCTTAAGAAACTCATGGAAGTTGTTGGTGTTGATTTCTCAACTTTGATCATAGCAACGGCGACGATTACTGGATTCTTTTTACTTATTCGTCAAATAGGTAAAGACTTCTCACAGATAGCAAAAGGTGTTCTCGCATTTGGTCTTGCGGTTGGCGCACTCTTTGGTTTTGCAGCATCCTTGCAAGTCTTTACAGAGGTTGATTTTCTTAAGGTCACTCTTGGTGGTGTCGCTCTTCTTGGATTTTCTAAAGTAATAGCATCCATAGGTAAAATGTTCGCACAAGTATCCAAAGGTGCTATAGCCTTGGGACTTATTGGTGGAACACTTTTTGTATTTTCAAAAGCATTAGAAACCTTTTCTAAGGTTGACTTCAAATCAGTGATATTTGGTGGAATCGCTCTTGCAGCGTTTGCCGCTGCTGCGGGAGTCATGGGTACTTTTGTAGTTCCTATCTCTTTAGGTGCTGCTGCAATCGCGGCTCTAGGTGTCGCACTCATACCTGCTGCGTTTGCATTAGGTCTATTTGGCGATGCCGCACAAAAATTCATCCCAGTTCTTGAGGCTTTTGGTGATGTTGCGGGTAAGTTTGCTGAAGTCATTGGAGGTGTTTATTTAAAAGTTGTTGAAGGTGTCACCGCCGCTTATGGGAAACTTGCAGAAACACTTGGTTCTGTGGTTGAAAAATTAGGCGACACAGCAAAGAAAGTTTTGGACACAATATCTGATTTTTCAAATAATGTGAGTGCAGCAAATATNCTTGCTGCTTCTGCCGCCATTGGCACGTTGGCTGCTTCCCTCGCTGCCTTTGCCGCCGCCGACTTTGGTTCAGCATTGTTGGCTGCTGGCTCAGGTATTCTTGATTTCTTCACAGGACGTATTGGAAACATTGAACTCATTGGTATTCTGGCTTCCATGTCAGAGCAAACTGGTGGGCTTGATGCTTTGGCAGATTCGGTTTCTAACTTGTCAAGAGAGATGGCAAAATTTAGCACAATCACTTATGATAATTCTTTTGTAGATTACTTGGATGATCTTCGTAAGGCTCTGAATGGCGAGATCAATTTGTCTGCTGGTTTGTTTGAAAAGGGTCTTGCATTCTTTGGTGGATCTGAAATCTCAATGTTCTCTGGTTTGATGAAACTTGCTGAAAGTGCTGAACCAATGAAGATGTTTGCGGAAGCCACAGACCTTGCCGCCGACGCGATCACCAGACTTGCCTCTGCTTTGGTGGCATTTGACGCGGATACGTTTGATAAATTTATTAGTGCCACAGCATCAAAAGACTTTACACAATTGCAAGAAAATATTAATAACTCTGGCATGGTTGCCTCCGCTGTTTTTGCCACCCAACTTGAGGAAGCGGTGAGTGCCGAAGTTTCTAGACAAATCGCTGCTGATGTTGGTGCTGCGGACGTTGGTGGTCCCGTCGTGATTCAGAACTCCGCCGCCCCAACCGTGAACACCTTTACGATGAATTCATCTCTTCAACCAAACTCCACTGATGTTGAAATCTTGAACATCATCGGACATGGGGACTTCCTACGATAAAAAAACCCCCGCCGAAGCGGGGGTCTTGGGACTCCATCTCTACGAATGGAATCAGTCCTCGGCAGCGAGCCGTTGGAAGTAGTCAAGTGCAGACTCCTCCGAATCAGGCTGGACTTCCTCACGATCCACCTGACCACCACCAGAAACCGTATCCTCAGTTTGGGTAACTGGTGCTTCATTGACAGCAACGCTCTCGGCTGTCGTAGTCGGCTGCGAGCCTCCAAGAACACTTTCAAGACGAGTCTTCAACTCATCATAAGATTTGTAGTTTGCTGGATCAACAAACTCACTGAGAGCGTATTGTTGCTCCCACACTGCCTTCAACTTCTCCTCATCACCATCAAAGAGAGCGGAAGGCGAATCAAACTCCGACTTGTCGTAGTTAGGATAACCAGCGACCTTGCGTTGACGCAATCGGAAGTTTGCACCCTGCCAGAAATCAAACGGAACGATTGGCTCTTCGTCCGCAAACTCTGGCTTCATGGCATCCATGATCTTTTGATGAATCTTCATCCCATAACGATACAGGAAAACCTTACCGTTGTTTTCGGGATTACCTGAATCATTGATCACAAGGATGTTGGACACAAAGTTCTTCTTTCTCTTATACTTCTGAGAAACAAGATCCTTGTTGGATTGCAAACCACTGTTCCAAAGTTTACTGTTCATTTCCGAAACCGGATCTTTCTCACCGAAAGTGGTGCGAGAGTTTTCAATGAACCAGCCACCCGGACCTTGGAATGCGTGATTAAAAAACAGAACCCAAGCATCCTCTTCACCCGATGCTTCGGGCAAGAAACGAATCACTGCACTTGCGGTTCCTGCGTCATCAACGGTCGGTCGCCAAAAGCGATCATCCTTGTATGACTTCTTTTCTCCATCATCCATTGACGTTAGTTTCTGGATGAGAGCATCTTTGTTTTCACTGCGACGTTTAAGTTCTTCAAATGACATAACTGTTTTCTCCTGTTTTAGTTGTTGTTGTCTGTTGTCGGACAGTTGTAGTAATTGTAATCGGGTCTGACCCCGTGTCAAGACCCATCTGAAAATAATTTTGGGGTGCGTGGGAGTAGATTTACATTTTCCGCTTCCACACGAATTTTTTCAATAATTGGCTTTGATAAATATTTCGCAACGAGTTCTGGTTCAATTTCCATTTCTTCACAAAGTAGATTAATCGTGTCCATGTATCCATCACCAGTNTTTAGAACCCTTTCTTCAACTTTCTTAGAAAAGGTTTTTTCTAAATCTTCAAACATANTCACCTCGNATACATAGTATGTAGNACGGAGTATACACCCATGACAGAGTNTNAGCAAGACAATGTTAGACTAAATCCCGGTGTTGGTGGTGCGAACATCGCCACCGATTTTTTAGGATCTTTCGGTGCTGGNGGTTCACAAACCGGCGCACACGTTCAGGTCGTAAAGGTCGCATATGGTGGATTTAACAGCGCACAGTTAGTCACACAGGCTAATCCCTATCCGGTCAGAATTTTTGGTCTTGATCCCGGTTTTCTTACATTACCAGTCGGCGGAAACTCACAAGGTGGTGCTATTCCTGTCACTGGTGATGTTGGTGTCAATGCTGTTAATGTGACATTTGACGCAGTATCAGGAGACATCAGACATGTCTCTAGTGGTGTTACCTTTGGTGTTGTGAATCACGGAGGGACAACACTTGATGTTTCTAACTCAAGGGTTCAAATCTCTGGAGTTGATCTTCCTACAGGATTGACAATGGGAACGCAAAATGTTGATACTTCAACTTTGCTTACTCTGCCCGGATTCACTTGTGAGACTGGTATTAAAATCAAAAACTTTGCAGGATTCACTGCCCAAGGTGGTGCGATTCTCACTGTCGGTCAAAACGGTTTGGTTGCAGGAGCAACCACGGGTGCTTTTGTTATGCAGGTTGGTGAAGAAATCTTTATTGAAATTGACAACATCAATAAATTACGTTTTAGTGCCATCGCAGAAAGCGGAGATACAAANTCGGTATTTACATATCAAGCATCGTAATGGAGANGTGAATGGCTCGTAGTAAACTTCGTAAAACTAACTCCGCATTGTCTAGGGGTCAAATGGTCAGAGTGGAGAACAGATTTGTTCTTCGGCTTGAGGAGGACATTTACGATCCGGATGAAATCGGGTCATGTTGCACTGAAAATAGTGAGGGTGAAAAATGCGTTTGTGCAGATAATGTCACTGCTAGAGATTGCTGTTTACAAAAAGGTGAATTCTTTAGAGGCATCAGTTGTGATACTGATATCGGTCAACCGCCCGGCGATAGCATCTGTGAATGTAACGACACTGGAGCCTGCTGCATTTCATGTCCCAATGATCCGTCAATCTTAGGTACTTGTGTTTCGGATATTGATCGGGAAACTTGCACGACTTTAGGTGGAGAATTCTTCATTGGGCAAAGTTGTGTGACTAATAATCCCTGCACGGATGACTGCCCAGACCCTGAGCCACAATTCCGAGCAAGTATTTCCTGTTGTCGTCCATGCCCAGATGGCACAAACACTGCCAGAAATGGAACCTGCACAACTTATACTGGCTCTGGTTTCTCTACTACAGAAGCGATAGAAAATGCAAATGCACAGTGTATAGATGGCACTATCGTAAATACTACCACTGGCAGTGCTGGAACTCCGCCAATAGATCCATGTTCAATTCCAANNGANGATGGCTTGGGCGGTTTTGGTGGTTGCCCAAACTGTAATGCAAAGAAAAGACCATGTTGCCAATTCTGTGATGNTGTGNCTGATACANATTGNGNATTNACNCAAANCGGTGATTGTTATGAAGTTGAGGTTGATTTTGGAGGAGAGATTATTGGTCCGGGTTGCGATGGTGCTTTAACAAATCCACCCGGAACAACAGACCTTTTTTGCACGGATGATGGAGGTGCGAATGCTTGCAGTGGTAGTATCGGTGACTGCACGACCTGTCAAGAAGTTTGCTGTTGTCAAGACGGCGTTGCAACTCCCACTCTTCCNGAAAACTGCACCGGACCAGTNATTGATCTGGAACCGGGGCAAGNCTGTGATAACACGTTGNTCTGTGAATTACCATTCTACTGCATTGAGTGTGGTGATGCGACTTGCACCTGTGATGACATTACTGTTGTCCAACAAGCCAATGACCCTCCCTTTGATGGCTGTAAAATTGAAGTTGATCCCAAATTCACATGCCAAGTCGTTAATACAAACAAAGCATGTCCCGGCTTTGAAAGACCGAGCGATTCTGACATTGAGGGAGAAGTCGCTTGTGATGTCTTTGGTGATGCCTTAAATCCTTCCGCAAACGGTGGATGTGGCTGTGGAAACTGTGATGTAGACGCAATCTTAGCATGTGTTAATAATGATTTTAGTAATCTATGCGGATCTATTATTTGTAGCACTTGCGATAGTTGTAGAATTGATGCCACTTACACTGGCGGAGCCGCTGGTTGTGAGGGATTTGGTTGTTGTAAAGCCGATGGCTCATGTGGTGCTTTAACACCCTAATAGAATGAAAGGAAAAAAATGCCAAAAACTAAACCTTCCCATACAAAAACACCACAAGAAGTAAACCCCAATCCTAGAATTTCCCCTCTTAATAATAGGAATGCGATTGCACCATCAGGAAATTCAGTCAAATTTACAACTGATAAGGGAATCAATAATTTTAAGATTGAACAAAACGCTGCACCTTACAACTCCGTAGGTGTAAGGTATAATCGTTTCCTAGCCACGAATGACATCTCATTTGAAACAAAGGTTTACAATCAACAGAAATCAGTGGAAGTTCTTCAAAGATTTCACACGGAGTTAGACTTTTCACAAAAGACAGATCGTCAGTTATTCACCGAAGCAACAAGACCCCTAAAAGAAGAGGTTCCAACGATTCCAAACATGACTCAATCTCAAATTTTATCTCATGGGTTTCTGGATAATGTTGTGGACATCACAGAGGTTGATGCAAAAAAACAAGAATTTTTGGTCAATTTGATTCAGCGTAATTTCATGCACTTTAACGCAGACGGGAAAGATGGAATTCAAAGTGATATCTCTGAATTGGACAGTCTAAAGAAAAAAGTCTTCATGGGAGAGGCAGGCAGCAAGCAGTCCAAAGGCTCAGACTTTTTGCAAAGTTTCTTCTTGTTTGATTACACAAATAAACTTCAAAGTGGAGACTTTGTAAGAAGTGCATTCCTCAATCTCACTATTTCGGGTCATTACGGAGAACGATCAATCACATCACCTGCGTTCAATGGTTGCTCTAGTCTGCTCGGACCACTTCGCATCAATCCACGAAAGTTTGAAGCCGTCAGAGTGAAGAAGGATTACCCAATCTCTTATGTAAATGGAGACTTAGATGATGCAAGATTCTTTTATGACACAAATAAGGGTTGGTCAAGTTATTTTGGCACTGGTCCAAATGACGTTGATCGGGCAACAAACTCAGTCTTCACAATCAGCGAACCAATGAAACACGGATTCAATCTTCGGATCAATATTACAAATCTTTTGCAAGATGCAATTGATAATCGTTCGTCAATCTTAAGATTTGCTTTGCGTCCTGTGCAATCTTTCTATCACCGATATATCGTCCCCAACGAAGTTGAAAACGGTGTGGGCAACCACTGGTTTGAGTTTGAGCGTGATACAGAGAATCGTCCACACGTTACGCTGGACATCACACCATCAAAAGATTCTACCGGAGAGAGACTNGCTCGNCTTCGNCGTGGNGANTTTTGATGCGTTGTAAATCTCCATCGCACGCTTGAGTTCACGCACATAGTCAACNGGCTNNTTNACAAAGACTTGATTCGCTCCGTCTTCGGANGAGATNAGAATCACGATCTGGTCAATCTCTTCGCCCATCATCTCATTCCACATGATTGAGTAGGCTGTGGCTTGGCANAAATAGTTTGTGATATTGGATGGTGACTTGCGACGAGTAGAACCCTTGAAGTCAATGATGCTCAACTTGCCATCAAACTCTGCNACACAATCCACACGACCNGCCAGTTTNAGAGTGTGACTCCANAGCGGGACTTCCTGCGCCCGAATGTTGTTAATACGGTGCAGACTTCGCTTCATATTGGCAAACAACATTGCCTCGTTGGGGGCGAGTTCACCGACATCTTCATTGTTGAGGTAATTCTCACAGGCTAGGTGCAAGATGTTGCCACGATCAGTTGTTCGCTTGGCTTCAACAGGATTCTCTCTTCGCCATTTTGCAAAGAAATGTGCTTTCTCAAATCCAACCACAGTGGTAACAGACGGATATCGCTTTTCGCCGGGAGCCAAATAGAAGCGACCCTCTTCGTCCTCAACCGTTTTCATTTCTTGAATATTTTTAGGTGGTGGGATATGTGTAAATGTAAACTTTTTCATTGCACTCAAATTGTAACGGCGGTTTGAAGCATGTCAAGACAATTATGAACTCTTCTTGAAGCGAATACTATACTTTCTCGTAAGGTATCTCTCAATACTTTCTACATCAGTTAGATTAGTTGTGTCAGTCAAAGTGTAAATTACGAATTCAGGAGTTATGAATTTTCCAGCGTCACTTGATCCATCGGCAGTGTCATCGCCCAAAAGAAAATCTAAATCTGTAGTCAAGCGAGCATTCGTGACTTCTCTGTGCTGCTGACCATTGAAACGAAGTCTCATTTTTCCATTCGCCTGAACGATTGACATAACATGATAACTTCTCAGCAGATTTTGAACGTTGTTGTTTTGGGGTTCACTTGCATCACTGATGAAATTCAGTGAGTTGATGATTTTTCCATCGGGTTGATCTAACGTGGGAATATTTACTTTATATTTTATGCTGAAATCGCCACCGAAACCAAAACCAGAAGGATTTTTGAACGCAATTTGCCCCTCTCCACTTGAGTCTGTGTCCGTTACTTTTGAAACTATTGTAAATGCAAAGTTGTCTCTGTCTGAGTTGAAGTTCCCTAAATTGTAGACTCCTGTAGAAAAGTCATATGCTCTTTTACCAGTTGGTCCGCCAGTTTCGTTGATAGACGCACCCCTAGTGCCAGAGTTACCACCAGCAAAACTACTGCCGCTGATAAAGTCTTTGATACTTACGTCTGATCCGCTGGCAGCGGTGTCAAGATCAGCCGAGCAATAATGCAAAACATTAGCCCGTGATCGCGGGTCTTCGCCCAAAGATCCATTAGGAATCTGAAACGAACTTTTGTTGATCGCTGCGGTCTTCATAATCTTGGTGGCTTATTTTTGTAGGGGTGGGATGCAACGAGCCGACTTGAAATATTACAACGGTGAGCCATGTATCCCTCTAATAATTGTCTTTTACTATCGTCCATGATACCCTTGGATG
>FUFK010037993.1_pt1 | contig 49069 bp, 50 predicted proteins | sample 1021851 | NCBI WGS metagenome assembly FUFK01 (sample SAMEA51879418, study PRJEB19060) | metagenome
CACCCTTACTCCGCCCAACTTTCCAATTGGTGCCAGTTCTAGAGAGCTGGGTATGAATACAAACAGGGCAGAGTATTTGACACACGATGGGGTAATGACTTCAGAAATATCTGATTTGCTCATTGATGTACCAGATGGAATATTTATAGATGCAACATATGGATACGGATCCCATTTTAAGTACTTCCAAAAAAATCATAATAATCTAGATTTTTTAGCACTGGATCGAGATTTAGAAGCGGTTAACAANTCTCCAGACTCACATGATGTTCAACATTACAGTTTTTCGAAAATTAAAGAATATTTAGAAAATAATAATATTGAGTCAATAAGTGGTGTTTTTTACGACTTTGGACTTTCATCACATCAAATTGACTCTCCGCATCGTGGGTTTTCATTCCAACATGATTCAATTCTTGATATGAGAATGGATGTTTCTCAAGAGCTATCTGCTAAAGAAGTTATAAACGATTATGGTTATGAAGAATTATTAAAAATATTTTATGAATATGCAGAAGAGAGTAATTCAAAAAAAATAGCTGAAACAATTGTTAATAATAGACCTATTCAAACAACAAATGAGTTAGTAAGTGTCATTGAGTCATCTCTGCCACGGCAAAATCCAAAATTTACTAAAAGCACTGTAAGAAAAATATTTCAAGCTGTAAGGATTGAAGTAAATAATGAAATTAGTGAAATAATTGAATCTCTAGACACTGTAAAAAATTTTATTAAATCAAACGGCATTATGGTTTTTCTTTCGTATCACTCAATTGAAGATAGAACAATAAAGCAATTTATAGAAAAAGAGACAAAAGGGTGTACATGCGATCCTAAACTTGCAATATGTGTCTGTGAAAATGTTCCACTATTCAAACTAGGTAAATATAAAAAAAGAAAGCCTTCAAATAATGAAATTAAAAAAAATCCTAGATCAAAGTCTGCGGTTCTTAGATTCATGGTGAAAATATGAAGCTTAAAAATTTTCTATTAATAATTGTAATNTCAATTTTCTCTTCACTTATTTGGAATTTGTATACAAACATAAAAATAAATGAATTGTCAACCAACTTGTCAATAGTAAATCAAGACATTATTGAATTGGAAATTCTTAAAGACCAAACTTTTAATTTATATCAAGAGAAATATTCTATTGAAAATATTGAAAAAATTTCAGATTCACTAAATTTTAAAAAACTCGATGTTTACATTGTTAACAAGGATCTTTCATCACCTTACAAAATTGATTCAGAGTTAGTTGAAATTGAAATTCTTGGGACTTTAGGAAAATGAATTACAACCAAATTAAGAACTGGAGTTTATTTATTGTTATTTTCAGCAGTTTTACAATTTTTAGTGGTTTATTTCTAAAAAATGTTTACGATTTACAATTTACAAACTCCGAATATTTTCAAGAGCAAGCATTGTCTTACCGTATAAAGTCAGAAACTCTTAAAGCTAAGAGGGGGAGTATATATGATAAAAACCTTCAACCAATAGCAACAAGCACACAATCATTCAACATAGGAATATATCCAGATAAAGTAGAAAACATCAAAGAGGTTTCCACACTTTTGTCTCCATTGCTTGAAAAAGATAGCACTGAAATTGCTAATAAAATACTGAATTCCTCTAGGTTTTTTTATCTTGATAGAAATATTGAATATAAAAAAGGTGAGGAAATAAAAAGTTGGAGTCTAGATGGTGTAATGATAGAACCATCAAGTAAAAGGATTATCCATACTCCATCTATAAGAAAAATTGTTGGATTTGTTGATACAGACAATTATGGGATTGAGGGTTTAGAGCTTTATTTTAATAGCACACTAGAAGGTACTGATGGAAAAATTAGTTATGAAGCAGCACCAAATGGAAGCATTATTCCACAAGCAAATATTCAAACTACTCAACCAATTCATGGTGAAGACCTGATATTAACTCTTGACTCTGAACTTCAATATTTAGCTACAAACTTATGTAAAGAAGCACTAATAAACACAGAAGCGTTCAATTGTTCGGTTGTTTTTGCAAATGCTAATACTGGAGAAGTATTAATTTCTGCTGAAGAGAGAGGAGATAAAGAATCAATAAATATTGACTTAATTAGTACAAGGGCACAATATGAACCAGGATCATCATTAAAAATATTTTCTATAGGACTGGCCTTAGAACAAGGTTTATTAGACGAAAAAACAGAATACTATGTTGAAGACACTATTGAGTTAATTGAAAACTCATGTCAAAAAGATTTCAAAGGTTATAAAGGGTGCTACAAAGACTTTCTTAAACATGAACCCTACAACCTTTCAGTAAAAGAAATAATTGAAAGATCTTCAAATGTTGGAACAATTATTGCCACAAAAGATTTAAATATTAATGACTTAGAAGAATTTCTTTCAAAATTTGGATTTTCAAAAAGAACAGGGATAGAGCTGTCTGGTGAGTCTAAAGGAAGTTTTGATCCAAATAAAACATGTACAACATGCCTTAGTTCATTGTCTATAGGATATTCAATAAATGTTACTCAAATGCAAATGGTAAAAGCCTACAGCATTATTGCTAATGGAGGTAAAAATGTTGATTTAACATTAATTAAATCTCCGTATTCTAATTATTCGCCAAACCAAGTAATTGACTCTAACTCATCAGAGAGATTAAAAAATTTACTAATAAATGTAGTAGAAGGAGAAAATGGAACTGGACGCTCAATCTTTATGGAAAATTATACAATTGGTGGTAAAACTGGAACAAGCAGATCACATATAGAGGGAGTGGGATATTCAGATTATAGATTTAATACTTCTTTTACAGGTTTTATAGAAACAAATGAAGGACCAATTGTTGGATCTGTTATCTTATGGGGAGCTTCGGTTTCTCCTTATACTGAATATGTATCTGGTGGATCAACAGCCGCTCCAATATTCAAAAAAATTGTAAGCTATTTAGTACCAGGAGAATAAATTTGAAAAATCTAAATTTAGATTACCTAAAAAGTTTGAATATAGATTATTCAAAAGTTGTAAACCATACATTTGATGTAGTTGAAGGCTCTATATTGTGCATAAATCATGACGATAATAATAAATTAAATGAATATGTTTCTTCATCTTTAAATGAAAATCCGAAATTTGTAATTACAAGTAATAAGTGCGATATTCAAGATGAAAAAGTTTTAATATTTGAAGATTATGCGAATGTATTTAATTATATTCTTGAAAAGATAAGTCCAAATTATAAAAGTCTTAATTATTTTGGAATAACTGGAACTAATGGAAAAACCACAACAGCTTTTTATTTGAATCAACTTATTGGTTCAGATAATTTATTCATTGGAACTATTGATGAGAAACAAAAATATTCATTCACTAATGAGAAAATTCTTACTACCCCAAAATTATTTAATGTTGTAAAATTAATCTCGCTTCAACAGGAGAATATTAGTTCAGTGTCGCTTGAAGTTTCTTCGCATGCTCTTGATCAAAACAGACTAGGGGATTTAAAATTTCTTGTATCTGGTTTTACTAATTTAAGCCAAGATCATTTAGATTATCATGGTTCAATTGAAAATTATTTGAACTCTAAAGCAAAATTATTTCAAAAAGGAGTGTCTGAAAAATTTGTATATATTGATTCTCCGGAAAGCTCTCAAATTGTAAGTGCTTCAAATATCGAATCATTTAGCATTGGTACAAATGATTACAATGATGTTAGATATAAAGAAATAAATGAACAAATATTAAAATTCACAATTGACAGTAATCAAGTTGAGTGTCAGATTAATTTATCAGGCCCAAAATTTATTGAAAATTTTTTATTAGCTTTTTCTATGGCTTATTACTCGAATTTATTTGAACTGGAAGATTTGATACATAAAAGTCAATATGTTGTAAATCCACCTGGAAGGTTTGAAACAATANATCGAAACAATAAAACTGTAATAATAGATTATGCACATACTCCTGGTGCAATAAAAGAGGCAATTAAATATGCTCAAAACAAGTATGAAAAAGTAAATGTAATATTAGGTGCTGGTGGTGATCGAGACAAAGGCAAGAGGATGAAAATGGGAGAGGCTTCCTCAAACGCTGACTACGTTATCATCACAAATGATAATCCCAGAAATGAAGACCCTTTAGAAATATCCAAAAATATACTTGAAGGTATTCCACTAAATAAAAGTTCAGATGTAATCCTAGATAGAAAAGAAGCAATACATAAAGGAGTACAATTATTAAAAGAGAATGAAGTTTTATTAATATTAGGTAAAGGACATGAGAAATATCAGGAAATCGATAATAAATTCATACCTTTTGATGACGTTCAAATTACTAAAGAAATTATGGAGTTAGAAAATTGATTGGAATAATTGTATCTGGTGGCATTAGTTTTCTTGTAGTCATTTTTTCTACATTGATTGGTGTCAATTTTTTCAGATCTAGAAATATAGGACAAGAAATTCAAGAAGAGGTAAATTTTCACGATCACAAAAAAGGAACTCCAACAATGGGAGGATTATTTATCGTTTTTGGCACTATTGCTGGCTACTCATTATCTCATATAAATTTCTGGACTATTGGAGAAGGATTTAAAGTTGAATTAACTTCTATGAATGTAAATGTTATTTTACTTTTTGTACTGGCCTTTCTTATGGCAATGGTAGGTTTTATAGACGATTATTTAAAGGTTAAAGCTGGAAGAAATTTAGGATTAAAACCTACACAAAAATTTGCTTTACAATTTTTGATTGGTTGTATTAGTGCTTATTATTTTATATTTTTAAATTATGATTCAAACTTCTACTTTTTTAGCGGTTTAGGTTTTGATATCGGCATTGTTAAATGGTTGATAATTATATTTTTTATTATAGGTATTACAAATTCGGTAAATTTTACAGATGGTTTGGATGGATTGGTTGCCGGAAGTAGCGCAATTAGTTTTGGAGGGATTTTAATTATCTCTTTTTGGATTTATCGTCATCCAACGTATTATTCGAATTTTATAGGTGATGATTTCCTAACTGTTGAACTTTCGCTATTAATTTCTGCTGTAGCTGGTGCTTGTTTAGGATTTTTATGGTGGAATACCAATCCTGCAAAAATTATAATGGGAGATGTAGGATCGCATTTCTTAGGTTCTCTATTCCCATTAATATTGTTTGCTCTGGGTGCAGATGGATTAATATTTTTCTTTTGTTTTCTTTTTATTCTTGAAGGAGTTTCTGTAGTTGTACAAATACTTTCATTCAAATATAGACAAAAAAGAGTTTTCAAAATGGCACCAATTCATCATCATTTTGAAATGAGTAATTGGGCTGAAACCACAATTATTGTGAGGTTTTGGATAATTAATGGTATTGCTGTAGTTATTGGCTTGGGTTTGTTCTATGCAGATTATGTATTATTTGGGCAATGAAGTCTTCACTAATACTTGGATACGGCTCAACAGGACAAGATATTGAACAATATTTAATTTCTCAAAACAAAAACTACTTAATACACGATGATAAAGAAAATATAGATAAAAAATATAAATTTAATACAGAAAACATTAACAATATAGAAACTATTTTTGTATCTCCAGGTGTAAAAAAAGATCATGAGATTCTAAGAATGGCATCATCAAGTGGAATTAAAATTATGACAGACATTGAGTTATTCAGTGAAATAAATAATGTAAAACTTATAGGTGTCACAGGTACTAATGGTAAAACTTCTTTTGTTACGTTATTAAACAGAATTTTAAATAAATATGATATTAAAAGTAAACCGGCTGGAAACATAGGAAATTCACCATTAAATTTAATCTCAGATTCGAATAATTTAGATTATTTGATTTTAGAACTTTCAAGTTTTCAGTTGACTCATATGAACAAAATAGAACTTGAAATGGCCGTTGTTTTAAATATCTATCAAGACCATATTGATTGGCATGAAACTTTTGAGAAGTATGTATCTTCTAAATTAAAAATATTTAATTTTTCTACTGATCAGGAAAATAATTTTTTAGGACCTGTTGATAGTCAAGTCAAGATAGAAGGAATATTGCCTAAAAATGTCAAAAATTTTAATGAGGAAATATACAATTTAGATAATTACTTTGATGATTTTGTATCTATTTTTATAGATGTCTGTAAAGAATTTTCTATACCCAAAGAAGATGTTTTAAATTTTTTAACTTCACAATCATCAGTAGAGCATAGATTTGAACATTTTCACACTAAAAATGGAGTTAAGTTCATAAATGATTCAAAGTCAACGAATTTAGAATCAGTTAATAAGGCATCTTTCAAAGTTAAAAATTGCCTACTTATAATGCACGGACTTTTAAAGGGAATAGACATTAAAAGATTATCTCTTTCAAATGAAATAAAAGAAATTATGGTACCTAAAAATTCTGAATTTGATATCAATAGTAATAATTTCTTAGTTGTTGAATATGAAAATTTTGAAGATTTAAAAAAATATATAAAAAATAATTATAAAAAATTTGATACTGTTCTTTTTTCATGTGGTGGATCAAGTTTCAGCAATTTTAAGAATTATATGGAAAGAGGAGAATATTTTAAGGAAATGATNGTAGGTGAAATTAGTTGAAAGTCGATTCATTAAATTTCATTAANAGACTAAATATATTTTCTGTGCTGTTTTTAATTTCATTTGGAATATTACTGAATGTGTCTGCTTCATCAGTTGAAGGTTTGAATCTTTATGGTGATAATTTTTATTTCATAAAGCGTCATTTAACTGCGATAATACTTGGTGCTATTATTTTTAATATTTTAAAAAATTTAAATATTAACTTCATCGAAAAATTCTCTTCTATTTCAATGGTTTTTATTACTACCACACTATTTTTAGTTTTAACTTATGGAATAGTAGTAGGAGGTAGTAGACGTTGGATTGACCTTGGGATTGTTAATTTTCAACCAAGTGAGCTCGCAAAACCCTTAATTATATTGTGGGTTGCTAAACAAATATCAAATGACATAACAGAAGATACTGATCTCAAAAAGTTTGTAAGATCTATCTTTCTACCATTACTTTGTGCTTTCTTAGTCTTATTAGAACCAGATTATGGTACTTTTGCTTCAATCTGTTTTATTTTGTTTTCGCAAATATTTTTTTCAAAAATTAAAATTTTTTACCCATCACTAACTATCTTTGCATCTATTTTGCCACTATATTTTGTCGCAACATCGAGTGAATATCGTTTAAGTAGGATAGAAACCTGGCTTTCTAGAAAGTGTGATTATGGTGTAGATTTGTTGGGGGACTGCTTTCAACTAAATCAAAGTAGAATTGCTATTAGTTCTGGAGGTCTTTTTGGCCTTGGTCCTGGCACATCTAGAGCTAGGTGGGGATCTTTACCAAACTCATACTCTGATTTCATATCATCAATAATTGGCGAAGAGTATGGATTTTTTGGTTTATTTTTATTGGTCTTAGCTTTTTTTATATTAATTTCAACGACTTTTCTTATAGCGATTAGAGAAAAAAATGAAATAAAAAAACTAATTTCTGTTGGTTTTGGCAGTTGGATATTTTTTCAAACAGTTATAAATTTAGGTGGTGCAGTAGGCATTGTTCCAATTACGGGAATTGTTCTTCCATTTGTTTCTTATGGGTCAAGTGCTATGATTTCGATTTTTATAGCATTAGGTATTATGTATTCAAGAGATTATGAATAAAAAAATATGTTTTTTCTGCGTTGGGACTGGGGGACATGTACTACCAGTACGAAACCTTATAAGAGAATTAAAAGCATTAGGGACTAAAAATGAAGATATATTTGTTATTTGTGACAATCGGGGAAGACAATATCTAGATAATTTAGATGTAAGCATTCATACTCCAGAAATATTCGTTTCAAAGAAAGGTTTAGTGGGATATATATTTAATATTTTTACAATTTCAAGATCAATTAGAGAGGTAACTAAAATTCTTAAAGACCAGAATATATCAGTAGTTCTTACAACAGGGGCATACATTGCTCCAGTAGCTGCAATTGTTTCAAAAATTTTGAAAGCTAGATTTTTTATTCAGGAACAAAATATTTATGCGGGCTTAGGAAATAAGATAAGTGCAATGTTTGCAAAAACAATATTTACATCATTTGAAGATACTCAAAATATAAATAAAAGTAAATTGAAACATACTGGACCAGTAGTAAACACAACATTAGGAAGAAAATATATTGAACCATTAGGAATACAAACGATTGGTTTTGTTGGAGGAAGTCAAGGGTCTGAAGAAATAAACAACTATGTTGAACAGTTTCTTAATAGCGAAGCCTCAGCGGACTTTAATGTTCTACATATTACAGGGAAAGCTAAGAATACTAATAAATTAGAATTTCAAAATTATAAAAGTTATGAATTTTTAAATGACATGGATGATTTTTACAAAAATATAGATATATTAGTAGGTCGTGCAGGAGGAGGTTCTCTTGAGGCTGCTTATTTAGGCGTTCCACAAATAGTAGTACCATACAAGCATGGCACCACATCGTCTCACCAAGATTTGAATGCAAAGTATTTAGAGAATAAGAAATTTGGATTTAAAGTGAATTCATTTGATGAGTTATTAAGCAAAGTTTCAGAAATTTCAGTAAAAATTAAATCTAATAATTTAGATATACCAGAAATAGTTATTGGAAATAAATCTATAGCTGAGGAGATTTATGAGTATATCAATTAATACTTTTCAATCATGTTACATAGTTGGTATTGGTGGTTCTGGCATGAGCTCTATTGCAAAATATTTATTTCAAAAGGGTTTAGAAGTATCAGGATATGATCAAAGAAGTTCTTATGTTACTAATCTTTTAAATAACGATGGTATAAAAGTAGATTTTGACATCTCTAATGCTACTTACAGTAGCGAAACATTATATATTGTTTCATCAGCAATAAATATAGAATCTACTTTCTTAAGTGATTTTGTAAAACAACCCAATGTTTTAACAAGGCCAGATTTTTTAAAATTATTATCTGCATCTGTTGACGTAATAGGAATAACGGGAACACATGGTAAAACATCTACTACGGCCTTACTTGCGCATATGTTTAAATTTAATGACATCGATATATCGTATATATACGGTGGTGTTACCTCATTTAATGGGATAGGTGGCCATTATGGTGATAAAAATCTTCCCTTAATACTAGAGACTGATGAAGCATTCAATACTTTTAAAGATATTCAAATTAAAAACTTACTCGTAACAAATATAGATCATGATCATATTGATTATTTTGGATCTTTTGAAAATTTAGTAAAAGCTTTTAAGCATGTTATTTCAAACGTANAAGGTAAATGCGTAATTAATGTTGATGATGATCAATTATCTAAATTAATAAGATCAGAAGATATTTCTTACTCATCTTCTAAAGATTCTAATTACAAATTAAATTCATATTCAAGCTTTCTGTTTGAGGGAAACAAATTCAAAATTAATACAAAGTTAATAGGAGATCATTTTATTTCAAATATCGTTGGAGCAATTGCTTTAGCAAATTTGAACGGATTATCAATAGAACAAAGCTTGAATGCCATTGAACATTTTACTGGAGTAAAAAGAAGAACNGAGTTCATTGGAGAATTTAATGGTATAAATTTTTANGATGATTATGGGCATCATCCAACTGAAATCAAAGCAACTACNAAAGCTTTAAAGGNACATACACAAGGAAAATTAATAGTAGTGTTTCAACCACATAGGTACACAAGAACTAGAGATAATTTTAATGATTTGAGTAANTCNTTTGAATACTCGGATTTGACTCTTATTACAGACATATATTCAGCAGGAGAAAAGCCAATTCCAGGAGTTTCTAGTCTTATGTTTGAAAGTGAAAAGATCAAATATGTAAAATCGCCTAGNATGGTGCCTCCTTATTTGAAGAACAACATTTCTCCAGGAGATACAGTACTAACTATTGGAGCTGGAGATATTACTCTTTTAGGTCCTCAGATATTAAAATATTTAAATGAAAACTAGTAGCGTAAATCTTTCATCGGTAACTACATATAGATTTGGTGGTCTGTGTAAAAACTTCATCACTATAGATAATGTAGATAATTTTTCCAAGATATCTAAAGAAATAAATAGTAACAACACATTCGTTCTTGGAAAAGGATCGAATATTGCATTTGCTGACAGCGAATTTAGAGGTTATGTTTTACAAACAGATTTTAATTTTATAAATTTACTTAACGATGAGAACACATTAGAAGTTGGCTCTAGTGTGTATCTACCTGATTTGTCGAGGTATTTAAAAAAGGAAAGTTTAGAAGGGGGAGAGTTTTTACTAGGTATCCCAGGCTCTATTGGTGGTGCATTAAAAATGAATGCTGGAGCATATGGATATGAAATCGGAAGTAATGTTGTAGAGGTGAATTGTTATGACTTAGATCAAAAACAGCTTGTTAAATTAGATCCCAAATCAATAAATTACAGTTATAGAAAATCTAGCAATCTCAACAACAAAGTTATATTGTCGGCAATTTTAAAATTTGAAAAAGGAAATTCTAAAGAAATATCAGAGAAAATGTCTGAATTCAATAAAAATAGGAAAAAAAGCCAACCTCCAGGCATATACAACGCTGGAAGTGTGTTTAAAAATACTAAAGATTATTTCGCAGGGGAGTTAATTGAAAAAGCAGGCTTAAAAGGATATTCGATTAACAATGTAAGTGTTAGTAGCAAACATGCTAACTTTTTTATCGCAAAGAAGGGAGCAAAGGCCTTGTCTTTATACAAATTGGTACAGCATGTAAAAGAAAAGGTTAATGATAAATACGGAGTTATGCTCGAAGAAGAAATTCAGTTTATTGGTGAGTTTAACTAAATGGAAATTGATTTTAATGAACAAGAGAAAGTATCTTTTCGATCATTTTTAATATTTAGTCTTTTTTTATTAATAATCTTAAATACTGGCTTTACCTTGAACTCTGCTTATTTCAGAGTAAGCAAAGTTGAAGTACTAGGTAATAACGAGATATTTGATGAGGCTGATTTAATTAAACCGGCTTTAGGTCAATCCATTTGGTTAGTTAATAGTGATACTTTTTCCGATAACATACTGCAGATACCAACTATTGAAAGCGTCATTATTACAAAAGAATATCCAAATAAAATAACAATAGAATTGAACGAATATGACAAGATAATGACTATTACTGATTTAAGAGGCTCTGTACCTAAAAAAAGTACCCTTTATAAAAATATGATAGAAATTGAATCAGATGAAATATTTCTTATACCTTCTCTTACTATAACTAACGGTCCTGTGCCTACAGGGTTTAATGGGGAAATGGTATCACTTATCATGACACTTAAAAGCTACAATCTTGACGTTAATTCTTTCAACTTCACCTACGACGGAGATTTCTTCATTGGGGAGTACAGGTCTACCCTTATTGACTTTGGAAAACCATTAGATCTTGGAAGCAAATCTTCCGCACTAGGGTCTCTTATCGAAAACTCAGATTGTCAGGGAGAAATACGCTTTATCAGCAAAGAAGATATAATTGCGAATTGTTCATAAATCTAAATCTAAACTATAGATATAGATAAAATTTGAAAAATATATTGTTTTTAATTATCACCAATGATATTGTTTATTTATTGAATGGAGATTAAAACATGGCAACTAAAAGAACTACAAAAGAAAAAGGAGTCAATTTAAATATGAGACCTAGGAATTACACAGCTGTTATTAAAGTTGTTGGTGTTGGCGGCGGTGGAACAAATGCTGTTAACAGAATGATAAAAATGGGCATTAAAGGTGTAGATTTTGTTGCAGCTAATACTGATGCACAGAGCCTTTTAGGGTCCAAAGCTGATTTAAAACTTGATTTAGGTAGAAAAACAACTCGTGGACTTGGTGCAGGTGCAAATCCTGAAGTCGGAAGACAAGCTGCAATTGATTCACGTGAACTTATTGAAGAAGCTTTAAAAGGGTCTGATATGGTTTTCATAACTGCTGGAGAAGGTGGAGGTACTGGAACTGGTGCATCACCAATTATTGCAGAAATTGCACATGAGCTGGGTGCACTTACAGTAGGAGTAGTAACTAGACCTTTTGGATTCGAAGGTAGAAGAAGATCTGTTCAAGCAGAAGAAGGAGTCCAAGCATTAAGAGATGTATTAGACACTCTTATTGTGATTCCTAATGACAGACTTTTACAAATTTCAGATAAAGACATTAAAGCAAGTGAGGCTTATCTTAAGTCAGATGAAATATTATCTAACGGTGTTAAGGGGATTTCAGGATTAATCACTCAACCAGGAGTAATTAATGTTGACTTTGCAGATGTAAAAACAATTCTAAAAGATGCAGGAAATGCTGTTTTAGGTATTGGTAGATCAACAGGAGAACAAAGAGCTCCAAATGCTGCTCAGGCTGCAATTTCTTCACCATTATTAGAAGCAACAATGGATGGTGCAGAGGGAGTACTTATAACAATAACTGGTTCAGAAGACTTGAAACTTCAAGAAATAAATGAAGCTGCAAGAGTAATTACAGAAAAAGCAGATGATAATGCTGAAATTATCTTTGGACATACAATTGATGAAACTCTTGGAGATGCTGTAGAGGTAACTGTTGTAGCAGCAGGTTTTGGCCCTAGACCAAACAGAAGAGTTAAAGAGTCAAGTGAATTTGAGAATAATGGAGGTGACGGTCTTCCTGATTTTATTAAAGGATGATCGAATCAAAATTAATTCCCAAGGCTTTATTTTCAGATAAGAGTGTTAAATCTGTAAATAATTTAAAAGACTATGCAGGTATCGAATACATTGCGTCAATGAATCAGACTCACTCCGACATAGTCACTTTTGTGAAATCATCTGCAGTATATGATTCTGATGGAATTTATACAGAAGAGCCAAAGTTAGGATTAGTCGTTCAAACCGCTGACTGTATGCCAATTCTATTAAGTGATAAAAAAAGAATAGGTGCTATTCATTCTGGGTGGAGAGGTCTAAAGAACAATATATTAGAAAAAGCAATCAAAAAATTTGATGTAAATGAATTATCAATTTCTATTGGCCCACATGCACAGTCATGTTGCTATGAAGTTAAAGAGGATGTCAAAAAATACTTTAATGACTATACCGAACTACGAGATGGGATGTTCTTTTTAAATATGTCAAAAGCCTTGAAAGATTTATCAGAAAAAGAAGGCTTTCAAGTTGAAATATCGTCAATATGTACAATCTGCAACAGTTCTTACAATTCTTATAGAGAAAATAAAACTTCTTCAAGACAATTTGGTGTTATATGGAAATAAGTAACTTAGATTTAATTAATTCAAAAGTTGTGTCTTATGGTGCAAAACTTTTACCAGTAGTAAAAAACAGGACAAACGAAGAAATAAAATTTTTGTACGAATTTGGATTTAGAGAATTTGGCGAAAATAGATTAACTGACTTTAATTTGCACAAAACAGTTTATAAAGATGTTGATTATCATTTTATTGCTCCAATACAATCCAGAAAACTTAAAGAAATTGTTAAAAACTTTAAATACATACATACAATTTCACGAGAAAAAGAAATCGATATATCAGAAAAACTAGATATTGACTGTAATTACTTAATTCAAGTAAATATAGACAACGATCCAAAAAAAAGCGGAGTGACTAAAAATCAAGTCTTTAAATTTTATGAATATTGCATAGAGAAAAAAATTACTGTAGTTGGTTTGATGACAATCCCTGATATAAATTCTGACCCAAAGACTATTTTTTCAGAAATGCACCATATAAATGAAAAATTAATTATGGATTACAGTTACAAAGGTGAACTCTCAATGGGCATGTCTAATGATTACGAAGTAGCACTTGATTACGGTGCTACAATAGTTCGTATAGGAACTAAACTATTTACATAATGTTAGAAAAATTTCTCATCTCAATTGGATTAAAGCAGCCTGAGTCTGTAGAGGAAGTTATGTCAACTCAACAAACTACTGTTAGGCCATCCGGAGAAAATAGATTTATTGATGACGAAAATATTGGAGACATTAGGGTTCATTCACCTAAAGATGAAGTAGAAATTAAAGCTTTAAGATCATTTTCTGAAATTCATAATTTAGGAATTGCTATAAAAGACGAATTTATAGTTGCAATGGATATAAGAGATATACCTGACCAACAAGAGAGAAGAAGAATTTTAGATTTTGTAACAGGAATGGCTTTTATGAGCAATTCAACTATAAGATCAATAAATCGTGATGGTGTTTTTTTGATACTGCCATCAAACTCTTCATTGAGTTCTACAGAAAGAGAAAGACTCCAAGATTTAGGTTTGTATAAAATAAATGTGTAGTGTTACATATTTATTATTTCGATTATTTTACTACTCCCTCTTTGCATGGATAATTCTAAGTTGGATACAGGTACCTTATGACCATCCTATTGGACAAGTAAAAAGTGTGTTAGATAGATACTTTGAGAGAATACTTGCTCCAATTAGATCTAGAATTCCAGCACTACGAATAGGCATGGCAGGTATTGATTTATCACCACTAATCCTTATTGTTGGATTTAATTTTGTTCAACCGTATATCTTAAGAGTTGTTTGTTGATCTTTCTATAAAAATATCTAAAAATCTATCATAAACTTTGTTTACGGAAGACTCTTTCTTAGTAATCAAGTCTAAAGTAAGTGTTTCATTTGTAATATATTTTGAAAAATTAGTTATAGTTTCGTGAACAAACTCGTCTTCAGATGAAATAGTTAACTTTATTCTGTCTGTGACATCAAGTCCTTGATTTTTTCTTTCTTTTTGGATATAAGAAACTAGTTCGCGTGAGAGCCTTTCCATTAGTAAAGACTCACTTAGTTCAGTATCTAGTAATAAACTAAAATTCTCAACTATATCTAATTCCTCAATATCTTTCTTTTTCTTTAACTTAATATCAATATCTTCAACATTTACATTTAAATTGTCTATGACAATAGATGTTTGATCCAGTAAAGATCTTTTTTGATCTTCGGTAATATTGGAGAGATATTTTGATACTTTATTTATGTCTTTACCCAAAGTTGGCCCAAGAGCTTCAAAATTCGGTTTAAATTCGTAATCAATCCAATCTTCAACATTTTCATCAATTTTAATTTCTTTTACATTAACCTCATTCATTATTAGGTTACTAATAATGTTCAATTGACTACTTATATTTTTATTATCTGAAATGACAGTCACAGAGTTTAAAGGTTGCTTATTTGGAAGCTTTAATTTGACTCTTAAATTTCTGACACTTTTAATAATTTTCTTAGCAAGAACAACACTTTCTTCTAAATCTTTATCAATCAACTTAGGATTTGATTCAGGATAATCACAATAATGTATACTCGTTTTTTCTTCATCTATTAAACCCTGATATATTTTTTCACAAATAAATGGGAGAACAGGAGCCATAGCTTTATTAAATTCAAGTAGTACTTCATGTAAAGTTTTGAAAGCATTTATTTTATCAATATCATCAATACCTTTTTCTTTCCAAAATCTTTTTCTATTAGAACGAACATACCAATTCGTTAGCTCATCAACGAAGTTCATAAGTGGAGGGATTACTTCATATAGATAATAATTTTCCATCTTTTCATTCACAGTTTTAATTAAGGACTGTAAAGACGAAATTATCCATCTATCCATCAAGCTTCTTTCTTCAACCGGCAATGCTTTCATTAAATCTTCATTTGTTATTTCATCAGCATTTGCATAAGTTGAAAAAAATGAATAGCTGTTCCAAAGTGGGAGTATGATATTTCTAGTTACTAACTTGACTCCCTCTTCAGAGAATTTCAGTGGTTCACCTCTAACTACAGGCGAGTCGATCAAGTAAGCTCTTAAACTATCACCACCATATTCATTTAATAGTTCTTCAGGATCCGGATAGTTCTTTAAACTTTTACTCATTTTTCTGCCGTCTTCAGCTAATATCATTCCAGTTGTAATGCAGTTCTTAAAAGCTACAGAGTCAAATAATGCTACTGCAAGAACAGTAAGTGTATAGAACCAGCCTCTTGTTTGATCTAGACCTTCGGCAATAAAATCAGCTGGGAACCCTTGCTTGAAAAGCTCTTCATTCTCAAATGGGTAGTGTTGTTGGCCATATGGCATCGCACCTGATTCAAACCAACAATCTAATACTTCAGAAGTTCTTTTATAAGTCTTTCCTTCTTTTTCAATAATTAGGTCATCTAAATAATGACGATGCAAGTCAGTAATTTCTTTCCCAGTTAAGTTTTTTAGTTCTTCAACCGAACCTATACANAATTTATCGTCAGGGTCATCTATATTTATCCAGACTGGAATACANCTTCCCCAGTACCTGTTTCTACTTATTGCCCAATCTCTNGCATTTCCTAACCAGTTNGAGAATCTCTTTTCTCCAATAAATCCCGGTACCCAGTGAGTTTCTTTATTAAGCTCAACCATTCTCTCACGAATTTTTTCAACATTAACAAACCAGGTAGGAATAGCTTTGTAGATAAGTGGTGTACCTGTTCTCCAGCAGAAAGGATAAGAATGCATCTCAGTTTTTTGACTAAATAGATTACCCCGTTCATTTAATTGGGTCATAATTACTGAGTCAGCATCTTTTACATTTAAGCCTTCCAACTCTTTAAATGTATTATCAAATTTACCAGAGAGAGTGACTGGGTCTGCTATTACATCTATTCCAGAATTTTTAAGTGCATAAAAATCACTTTCTCCGTAAGCAGGGGCTTGAGAAACTAAGCCAGACCCAGAATCAGTGTTTGTATCATCACTATGAATTAATCTGAATGCACCATCAGAATATAGATTTTCGTATTCATTATATGCTGGAATATATGATGAACCAATAAGTTCACTTCCATTACATGATGAAATAATTTCTACTTCAAACTCATCTAACTCCTGAAGCCTTTGTGTTGCAATCCAATAAAACTCATCATTCATACTGACACGGGAGTAATCGATATCTTTACCAATAGCAATAGCTAGGTTGCCTGGAATACACCATGGTGTTGTAGTCCAAACCAAAAATTTATCACCCTTTTTTACATTATTGAAATCTTCTCTTGCATTTAGCGTAAAGTATATTGATGGATCTTCAACATCCCTATAATCCATATTTGCTTCAAAATTAGATAACGGGGTAGAAGCAGCCCATGAGTAAGGTAAAACTTTATAGTCCTGATAGATTAAGTCTTTTTCCCATAGTTCTTTAAAAACCCACCAGACACTTTCCATAAAATCGATATCCATTGTTTTATANTCATTTTCAAAATCAACCCACCTACCAATTTTTCTCGTAATTTTTTCCCAGTTTTCAGTGTTAGTCTGCACCTGAGTTCTACAAGCTTCATTAAATTTACCAATTCCATATTCATCAATTTGTTGAGGATCTTCTAAATTAAGATTTTTTTGAACCTCCATTTCTATTGGTAATCCATGAACGTCCCAACCGAATCGTCTTTCAACGTAATAACCTCGCATCGTCCAGTACCTAGGAACAATATCCTTTATTACACCAGCTAATAGATTTCCATAATGGGGACTTCCAGTTGGAAATGGTGGTCCATCATAAAATCTAAAAATTTTGTCATTTTTTCGATTATTTAAAGATGTTTGAAAAGCATCGATTTCATCCCAATAGTTTGAGATTTCATTCTCTACTTGAGCTAAATTTATGTTGTTTTCAACCCTTTTAAACATATCATTAGATTTTATAGGGTTTCTAGTGCAATTTGTGCCAATAAATAAAGTTTTAAATAATAATAAATTTCTATATTTTTTTTAAAAAATGGCTAATATACATTCATTAATAAAAATAAAATGGCAAGACAATTATCACCCAATACAATTAAAAAATTTAAAAAAAGGCTTGAGGCTGAAAGAGATCAATTATTAGCTATTTTAGAACAGCACCATGAGGAAAGAGAAAAAATAAGACTTTCTGAAGCTTCAGCAGAAAGAAGCCCTGATCCAACTTCCGCCGACGGAGGGTCAATGGCTTTTGAGTTAGAAAAAGAATTGACACTTGATGAAAATACAAGACATTTGTTAAATCAAATTGAGCATGCTCTTGTTCTAATTAAGAAGAAAAAGTATGGAAATTGCGAAAATTGTGGCGAACCTATCCCTGTTGCAAGACTTGAGGCTCTTCCTTATGCGACTTTACGTAAAGAGTGTGCAGAAGCACTTGAAGCTTAAAAACAAATACATACCATTTTATCTTGTAATACTTCTAGCTTTATTGGATCTTTTAACAAAGTTTTTAATCAGGGATAATAACATTCAAGAGTATGTTGTTTTTGAAGGAATACTCACAATCGATTTGACATATAATACAGGAATTGCCTTTGGTTTATTCAGTGATTACACAATTTTTACATATATATTGTCATTATTCGTATTTATTTGGTTAATTGTACAAATTAAAGATATTCGTGAACGAAGTTTGGAGCTATATTCTTTAGTACTTATATTATCTGGAGCAGTTGGAAATTTAGGAGAGAGGGGTTGGAATTTAATTACAAACAATGATGGAAAAGTAACAGATTTTGTAGAATTATTATTTATCCCGAGCTTTAATCTTGCTGATACATATATATCAATCGGTATTGTGTTGCTACTTTATTCGGAGATAAAAAAAGATTAATACTGAAATAGTTTTTGAAAACAATTTGTTTGTTATTTTAAACAAGCCCCATGGTTTATTGGTACATCCAACAGACTCTTCAGATGAATATACTCTCAGAGATTTTCTGATTGAGAATTTCAATATTAGTAAAGTAGGAGAGTATAGAAGAGAGGGCATTGTACATCGACTAGATAGGGTGACTTCTGGACTTATAGTTTGTCCTATTAATAATGAAGCTTTCAATCAACTTCAAGAAGATTTTAAAAAAAGAAAAATTAAAAAAAAGTATAAAGCAATTGTGGAAGGTTCCTTAAAGAGTAAAACTGGTGAAATTAATCTCCCGTTAATACATTCTCAAAATAACAGAAAAAAGAGAGAAGTTGGCAAGAATGGAAGAGAAGCTATAACTAAATACAAAACTATCTTAAAAACTGATTCCTATTCCTTGCTAGAAATTGATTTAATCACTGGTAGAAATCATCAAATTAGAGCTCATTTTGAATATTTAAAGACACCAATAGTAAATGACACTCTCTATGGTGCAAAAAAAGTAAATGAATTAAATCAAAATACAATTTGTTTGCAGTCTTACAATATTGAATTCAAATTGTTTGATAAAGATTATAAATTTTCAATCAATGAACCAGATTATTTTACTTCGATAATGAACATGTAATTTTTTAAAAAAACTTTACAATTGGTCTATGAGTAAATCTTTTGTACACCTTCATGCACATACTGAGTATTCAATGCTTGATGGCGCAGCAAAGATAAATGATTACCTTAAGAAAGTAAAAGAGTTAAATCAACCAGCTGCTGCAATAACTGACCATGGAAATCTTTATGGTGCTTTAGAATTTGTTCGCCAAGCTGAATTACAAAATATAAAACCAATTATAGGTTACGAAGCTTATGTAACTCCAGGTTCAAGGTTTGAAAAGCCAGAAAGAGGCAAAAATAAAAGATATCATCTTACTCTCTTGGCTGAAAACAATATTGGTTATCAAAATTTAGTCGAACTAGTTAGCAAAGCTTATCTTGAAGGTTTTTATTATAAACCACGTGTCGATTATGAATTATTAAGAGAACACTCTGAGGGAATAATTGCATTATCAGGATGTCTTGGAGGTGAAGTAGCTCAACATTTAGCACCAGATGGTTCTAGAGAAGAGGGAAATACTGCAAATGAAAAAAGTTTTGAAAAAGCTTTAGAAAAAGCAAAAAATTATCAAGACATATTTGGTAAAGAGAATTTTTTTATAGAGTTGCATAACCATGGCATTCCACAACAAATGGAAATTTTAGATGAGTTGGTAAAAATATCTGAAGAGTTAGAAGCACCTCTTGTTGCAGCTAATGATTCACATTATGTTGCAAAAGCTGATTCTTCAGCCCACGATGCTTTACTCTGCGTTCAAACAAATGCAACTATGGAGGATGAAAATAGATTCAAGTTTGAAGGTGAAGAGTTTTATGTAAAGTCATCCGAAGAGATGCGGATGCTATTTCCAGATGATAGATTTCCTGATGCTTGCGATAATACTCTAAAAATTGCTGAAAGAGTTCACTATGAATTTGATTTTGATCAAGATTATCTTCCTGACTTTCCAGTCGACGATGATTCCATAAGTGTTGAAGAATATTTAAAAAAGAAAGTATTAATTGGGGCAGAAGAGAGATATGAAGACGTAAACAAAGAAGTACTTGAAAGAATCGATTATGAACTTGAAGTAATTAACTCTATGGGGTTTGCTTCATATTTTTTAATTGTTGGAGACTTAATTGAATTTGCAAAGTCTAAAAACATTAGAACTGGTGCTGGAAGAGGTTCAGCTGCTGGTTCCATAGTTTCGTACTGCCTAGGTATAACTGGAATAGAACCCTTAAAATATGGATTAATTTTTGAAAGGTTTTTAAATAAGGGAAGGAAATCACTTCCTGATATTGATATGGACTTTGATGAAAGATATCGTGGAGATGTTATCCAGTATGCTATTGATAAATATGGCCAAGATAGAGTTGCTCATATAGTCACATTTGCAACTATAAAAGCAAAACAGGCAATAAGAGATGCAGCAAGAGTTTTAGGTCTGCCATTTTCCAGTGGTGATAAAGTAGCAAAATTGATGCCACCTATGATTCTTGGAAACACGGCCACTATATCTGAATGTTTAAATCTTGATGAAAATAATGAGAGTGGTTATAGCAAAGAGTTTTACTCTGCTTCAGAAGAATTAAGAAAACAATATTCTGCTGATGAAGAAGTTAAAAGAATAATTGATATAGCCCTTGGTCTCGAAGGCTTAAGGCGTCAAGATGGGATACATGCAGCAGCGATTGTGATATCACCTGACAAAATAACTAATTTTCTACCAATACAAAGAAAAGGAGAAAATGCAGAAATAGTTACACAGTATGAAATGCACACAGTTGAACAATTAGGTCTTTTAAAAATGGACTTTTTAGGTTTAAGAAACTTATCAATTGTAGATAGAACCATAGAGTTAATTGGTGATAAAAATTTAGACATTGATAATTTAGATTTACAAGATGACAAAACTTTCAACTTATTTTCTGAAGGAAGAATGACTGGAGTGTTTCAGCTGGAAAGCAGGGTTGCTCAGTCAGTTTCCAGAAGTTTAAATCCAAAGAGATTTGAAGACATTGTTGCCTTAGTTGCATTAATTAGGCCCGGACCACTGGGTGCTGGAATGCATAATGAATTTACTGATCGTGCAAACTCTCGTAAAGAAATTGAATATTTACATCCAGACTTAGAGGACGTTTTGAGTGAGACTTATGGAGTGATTTTATATCAGGAGCAAGTTATGCAGATTGCTGAAAAAATTGCAGGATTCAATTTACAGGAAGCAGACAATCTAAGGGTAGCAATGGGCAAAAAAATTCCTCAAGTAATGGAGGAGCAGCGTAAAAAATTTACTGAAGGATCTGTAAAAAGTGGATATTCTGAGCAATTCGCAATAGAACTATTTGATCAAATAGCATTTTTTGCTGGTTACGGATTTAATAAAAGCCATTCCGTACCTTATGCACTTCTTGCTTATCAAACTGCTTACTTAAAAGCAAACTACCCTGCAGAGTATATAGCTGCTTCATTGACTGCGGTAAAAAGGGATAAAGATAGGACAGCAATATTTCTTTCTGAAGCTAGAGACATGGGAGTCAAAGTGTCTACTCCAGATATAAATAGAAGTGCGTCAGATTTTACTGTTAATGATAACGAAATACTCTTTGGTCTATCTGCTGTAAGAAATGTTGGAGATATAACCTCGGAAAAAATTGTTTTAGAAAGAAATGAAAATGGACCCTATAAATCAATTGAAGACTTTTTATCAAGAATAGATTCAAGATCATTAAACAAAAGAGGCATAGAAGCTTTAGCACAAGGGGGAGGGTTTGATTTTTTTGGACACTCAAGAAAAGGTGTGTTTGATGCAGTACCTGATTTAATTGACGACGCTAAAGATCATAAAAATAAAAAAGCAAATAACCAAACTTCATTATTTGATTTGGATGATCAATCAGATAAATTAACAACTATCAAAGACACTGAGTGGACTAAGAAAGAAAAACTAGAAAGAGAAAGAGAAATGTTAGGTTTTTTTGTTAGTGAAGATCCACTAGATGGGTATGGAGAAGTGCTTAAATCAGAATCTTCGCACTCTATATTAGAGTTACAATCATTTGACGAGGAAGAGGAAATAAATGTTGTTATTGCTGGTTTGATTTCCAATGTGCAAAAAAGAGTATCAAGAAGGGGAAACCCGTGGATTCAATTTGATTTACAAGATACATCTGGTTCAGCTGGTGTATTAATTTTTAACAAGCTAGTAGATAAATACAATAGCAGTATTGATGGAGAAATATATCTTAAGGTTTCAGGCACCTATGTTGGAGGTTCTGAAAACACTATTCGAGCAAGAGACATTGAAGTAATAGAGCCATCAAAAATGGTTGAAGATTTAGACACTTCACCGTTGAGAATATCTGTAACTGAGGAAAAATTAGATAAGAAAAATCTTATATTACTGAAAGAATTACTCGAGAAATATCCGGGTCTCTCAAATGTTGAGTTAGAGGTTCATGGAGAACAAAATACTAAATTACTTGAATTGAAAGAAATAAAAGTTAAAAAAACTAATCAATTGAAAAATGAGATTAACACATTGCTTACTAGTTAAGTAAAATGAAAATGTATGAGTTTTAACGTAGAAGAATTTATAAACAGATATAAAGAAAGAGCAGAAGCTGTAAAAAACAGATCCATTCCACCTGTTGGTGGAGACGATCGCATGGCATTTATCAAACAAGCTGAAACTGATTTTCAGGATTATATGATAATTGCAGATTCAGAATTTACAGTTGAGGAAGACTATTTAGTATTCAAGTATAAATTAGATTCTTAATCAAGATTTTTACTCATAGGAAAAATTTTGGTAATAACCTCTGCACACGCAACTGCTATTTCCATATGTTCTTTTTGAGTTCCATTCCCAGATCTTAATTCAATGTAATGTATCCAGCTTCTAAGTGTGCCATTCATATACATCCTGCTAACAGTATTTCCTTCAGGTAAGACTGCACGTGCCTGTTCTTTAGCAATTCCATTTTCAATTGCCCAATTATATGTTTCTCTAGCTTCGTTAATAAGATGTTCCTGTTTTTCAATCCACATATTTGAAATTTCNTCGTCATCATTTTCAATAGAGTTTTGTCTATTTTTAAGATCTTGAAGCCTGGCTTCTCTAGTTACAAATTCTAGATCTTTAACAGGATTTGCATATCTTTGAGAAAATTCTTGGAAACTAAACGATCTATGTCTTAAAATTTGCCTTGCAATGTCTCTTGTTGTTTCTATTTCAAGACATGCACTGACCATTTCAAGAGGAGACCAATGTGCGTTTTTAATTAGATACTTTATTAGTTTTTCACTTGTTTCGGTATTTAATTGATTTGAAGGGTTTGAGACTCGTGCACAAAAAGCTACCAATTCTTGAGCATTATCAATTCCTTCATTTAGAAACTCTTCTGTTGGCGTAGAATAACTTACTAATTTAACTTTCATTTATGTAACTATATTAAAATAAAAAAAATATGTTTTTATTAAGGATAATTGTTTTTTTAATACTTGTTTCTTTATTAATTATTTTGGCTTACCCCTTATTAATTATTTATGATATTTCCAGAGGTGGAAATGGATTTGGAATTTGTAATGATCTTGTCAACTGTGTTATTCCCATAACTGAGGGTCCTAGATTATTAATTATTCTTATTGCATCATTTTTCGTACTAGTTTTTTTATTAAGAATTATTATGAAATTTATTAACTCTTTAAATAAAGAAAAATCTATTCTTTAACAACTAAAAAGATTGATAATAAGACCATAAGTACGCCAAACCAATTCAAAATATTTAGATACTCATTTGCTATTAAAATTCCAATTAGTAAAGCAAATATAGCTTCCATGCTTAATATCAATGCTGAAGTTGAAGCTTTTATTATTTTTTGACCGTACAGTTGTAAATAAAATGCTCCAACATTAACTACTAATCCCAAAAATACTATTGGAAATATATTTTCATACAAAAATTCAAACTCCGAAAAGGTTATTAATGGTAAACACAAAACCGCTCCTGTTAATGACTGAACAAACATTAGTTGTGAAATATTTTGATTCTTTACATATCTTTCAACGAGAACTATATGCATTGCATATGCTACAGCACAAATTAGAGTAAACAAGTTTCCAAACACTTGTGAAATATCATTTATTGATATAAGGGCTATGCCGGTGAATCCGAGAAATGAATATATGTAGTTTTTTGCTTCTAAGTCTGTTTTGTTAATAAATTTAGATAAAAAAGGTGTAAGTACTACATAAAATCCAGTTACAACACCTGAATTAATAGTGGATGTAGTTAACAAACCTTGTGTTTGAGTTATGTATCCTAGCCATAAAAATAATCCCATCATTAAACCGGGTTTCCAAGTTCTTTTTTCAGGTATACCACCAATTACAGCAAAAAAGAATGCTGCGATTAAATATCTTAAAAAAACAACAAAAGTTGGACTAAAAATACTCAGTAAATTTTTTACAATTAAAAAAGTTGAACCGAAAAATAATGCAGATACAAATAATGCAATTAGCGATTTGTTTTTTTCATTAATGAACATATGAGAGAACTTTAATATGTTGTATAAAATAATATAGTGGTAATAAGTAAAGATAGAAAAGTAAAAGATATTGTCAATATCTTAGAGAAACTATATCCAAAAACCCCTATTCCACTAAAACATAAGGACCCATTTACTCTTTTGGTATCTGTTGTTTTATCTGCACAGTGCACAGATGAAAGAGTAAATCAGATTACTCCAATTTTATTTGATAATGCAGATACACCTTTAAAGATGTCAAGATTACCAGTTGGTAAAATTGAAAAGATAATTAGACCATGTGGTTTATCCCCTCAAAAATCAAAAGCAATTAGTGGTTTGTCAAAATTAATAGTTAATAAGCACAACTCTAAAGTGCCTCAAAACTTTAAAGATCTAGAAAATTTACCTGGTGTTGGTCATAAGACTGCATCTGTTGTTATGAGTCAAGCATTTGGATATCCTGCTTTTCCTGTTGACACACACATACATAGACTTGCATGGAGATGGGGTTTGTCGACAGGAAAAAATGTAGAAAAAACAGAAAAAGATTTAAAAAGACTTTTTCCAGAAAGTAAGTGGAACAAACTTCACCTTCAGATTATTTTTTANGGTCGTGAATATTGTCCTGCTAGAGGACATAANTTAGAAGTTTGTATTATTTGTTCAAAATATAGAAGAAAAGAAGGATTNAAGTAGAATTTTTTTTATATCAAGTTGAGGTATATATTTAGTTTATGGAAATNAATGCATCAATAGCCTTCTTCTTTGGAGCTTTATCATTTTTTTCACCTTGTGTNCTTCCATTGGTCCCTGGGTATTTTGCCATATTTTCTATAAATAAAAATTCAAAAATNTCGAAAATTAATGGTGCNGTTCAATTTGCACTAGGATTTTCTATTGTTTTTGTCTCACTAGGTGCATTAGCAAGTTCTGTAGGTTCTTTTTTTAGTAGAAACGCTACAATTCTTGGTCAAATCAGTGGCGTTATCATAATTATTTTTGGTTTGGTTTTATTAATACCATCTCTTAATAAAAGATATTTTTATAGTTCAAACTATGTTGATATCAACAATTTTTCAAAATCTAAAAACTTTATAATGGGTTTTACATTCGGCTTTGGGTTTACTCCCTGTATCGGACCAGTNCTTGGAGCATTGTTAACTCTTTCATCTAAGTCTGAAACATTATATTCGGGAGTAATGTACCTAATATTATTTTCATTAGGCTTAGCTGTTCCTTTTATTACTATTGCAATCCTTTCAGATCGGATTAATTTCAATAACAAAGTATTTAAAAGTTTTCAAAAATACTCAACAAATGTTTCTGGTGTTACATTAATTGCATTAGGTTATTTAATATTTACTGACAGAGTTTATATTCTTGCATCATTTTTTCAAGAAATTCTCTACATACTTAATTTAGATTGGTTAAGTACTATTTAGATTATGAAAGTTTTAAAATCATTAAATTCTTTATATGTTGAGGGGAGTGATTCTTACACTTTCATTGATTCACTTGTATCGAACTCTATAAGTGAAAACGAATATAAGTTTTCATATTTATTAGGTCCAGATGGAAAAGTAAACTTTTGGTTTATATTTTCAAGACAAAACGATTTATTAAAAATTTATCAATCTGAAAGTAATTTGATTGAATTGAAAAAAGTATTAGAAAAGTACAAAATTCGTATCAAATGTGAATTAAATATTGTTAAAGAAGATATATTTTTCGAAATTAATGAGAAAAAAGATACTCTTAGTGTAAAACCAACTAATGAAGCTGAACATCACCTTGATTGGTCTAATGTTGAAATGGCCTATGAGCTTCCTTCATTAAAGATCATTGAATCGGGATTATTACCTAATGAGATTAAATGGCTAGAAAGTTTTGTTGACTTTTACAAAGGCTGCTTTATGGGACAAGAACAGGCCTCTAGAGTTAAATTTAGGGGTAATCCTAGAAGAATATTAAAAACTTTACCAAACTCTACTCAAGAAATAGTAAAAAAATAATTTATAGTGACTGAAAACAACACCAGATGTAATTACTGTGGGAGAACTTTATATAAACAAGTTTCTGAAAAATATTTCGTTTGTTCTCAAAAATGTAAAAGATTGATAAAAAATAATACCTATATTGAGACAGTTGATTCTCTTGTCTTAAGAGTTAACAGCACTAAGTGGAGTAAAGTTGATGATTTGAATAAAAAAGTTGATGTAAATAAATTTGACTTCATTTCTTCTGTAAGACGTTTAATTTATTTTAAAGGATTGCTTTTAACCAAAGAAAAAAAAGAAATTAATCAAAATTCACTTATATCTAAAGTGAAAATATAGCGCCTTTATCAAATCGTTTTAATGAATATTGAACAATTGGGCCAACTGTAACAACCATGAAGATTGTACCTAGTCCATAAGAACCACCCAGTAATACCCCAACTACAAACGCAGTAAAGTCAATTCCAATTCTTGTAGCTCTTATACTTGGACCTAATTTAGCTATGCCAACCATAATTCCATCCCTGGGACCTGGTCCAAGCCCAGAACCAACATAAACACCTACTCCTAAGGCAAACACCACAGTTCCAAATACGAGAAAGATTACTTTTACGGACAAGATTTCTGGACTGGGCAAATAATACATAGTTAGATCGATCACGTTTCCAATAGTTAAGATATTTAAAATAGTGCCTATAAATGGTTTTTGTTTCAGTGGAATCCACCCTAAGAGTAAAATAAAACCTGTTAGGACGCCAGCAAACCCAATTTTAACTCCTATTAATTTACTAAATCCATCGTGAAAAACATCCCAGGAATTTAATCCAAGGCCAGCCTCAATAGTAAAAGCCAATCCAAAACCACATAAAAAAAGTCCAATCATTAGTTGAGGAATTCTCTGAATTATTAATTTATTTTGCATCTATGAACAAGCCTTCTAAGACTGAGATGTTTTCCGGACATAGTTCGTAAGTAGATTGAAAGCGAAGTATTGGAATAATTCTATTATTTATATCAACTTTAATATCATTATCATTGAGTAAATTTAATATAACATTNANTGATNCTTGCTCATCAATCCATTGATTTGAACTATTACAAATATCTTTTCCAACTTGTATTAAGGTATCATCAGAGTAATTTTCTAAAGTATCCTCACTATCAGCAATTCTAATTTGCTCTACAAAACTATCACCAAAATTATCTGTGCTTAATGAGGAAAACGTTATGTAGAAAATTACTGAAATNATGAAAAAAATCGTAACACCAATAATTGTTTTATTGTTCATATTCTATTATTAAGTAATTTTGAATTTATATATAAACGTATTCAACAAATGTACCCGGAGGGGGAGTCGAACCCCCACATCCGAAGATACTGGATTTTGAATCCAGCGCGTCTGCCAATTCCGCCATCCGGGCTTTAATAAGATTATATTTGATATGCAGATGAATGAGAGAAAATTTTATTAAGTTTAAAATGAGAGAGTGATATTCCTAATTGATGGCCACAGCATTGCATTTAGAGCCTTTTATGCATTACCTGAAACTTTAGAGACAAAAGATGGATTTCCTACAAATGTAATTCATGGATTTCTTATGATGCTATCTAAGCTTGTGAATAATTACGATGTAGAAAAAATTATTATTACATGGGATGTCTCGAAAAAAACCTTTAGAAATGAAATATACGAAGACTATAAAGCTAATAGAAGTTCATCACCTGATAACTTTAAAATTCAAATTAATAAACTTCAAAATCTGCTTACTAAATTTAACTTACCTCAAGTTTCGCTTGAAGGGTACGAGGCTGATGATGTTTTAGGTAGTTTGTCAAAACACTTTAATAAAAAGAATAAGAAAGTAACAATAGTTACAGGAGATCGAGATTCATTCCAATTAATTAGTTCCAAAACTCATATTATGTATACAAAGCGTGGAATATCTGATGTTGAAATATTTGATAGCAATGTTTTTACTGAAAAGTATCAAATCAATACGAATCAATATATTGAATACTTAGCCTTAAAGGGTGACAAATCAGATAATATTCCTGGCTTACCGGGTGTTGGTGAAAAAACAGCAATATCGTTATTACTAAAGTATAAAAAAATATCAAATATTTATAAAAATTTGGATGAATTGACACCAAAATTAAAGTCAAATTTTGAAGAACATAAAGATTTATTAAATATGAGCAAAGACCTGGCAACTATAAAAACAGACTTAGAACTTGAAATACCAACAACAAATCTAAGTGAAACTATATTTCTTGACAACAAGATTCTAGAAGATTCTGGAAATGAAATTTCTAAATATGAACTTAATAGATTTCTTGGTGAAAGAACTAACTTAAATAAAAACGAGAATGAAAAAGAGAAATTAGAAATAAAATTATTGGATAAAAATATTGATGTACTCAGTATTGTATTTAATTTTGAAAACAAAAAATACTTTGTAAACAATGATGAGTTTGGTGAATTTGAGTCACTACTAAATTTCAACAATATAATTTCTCTTTCATCACAAAAATTGTTTAACGAGTTTCAAATAGAAAAGACTGATAAATTTATTGCATACGACTGCATGCTGTTTTTATTAGATCCAAGTATTAGACCAGACAATCTATTAAGCATTGTTAAATACCTAGATCCACAAAGTGAATTAAACAAAAAGTCTACTGTGGATGAATATATAAAATTTTTTCAATCCGAATTTAGTTCTGTTAATAAATCGATTAAAGAATTCGAACTTGAAGCTACACTTCATCAACTTTATAAAGATGTAGATTTTCCAATGTTGAAGATTTTATCTGAAATGGAAAATGAAGGAATTACAGTATCAAAAGAAAAAATGAAAAAGCTTTCAAAAAGTTTATCTACTAAATTAACTAACCTTCAAAATAAGTGTTACAGCATTACTGAAAAAGAGTTCAATTTAAATTCACCAAAACAACTTTCTGAAATATTTTTTAACGAACTGAAATACCCAGTCTTGAAAAAAACACCGAAAGGAGCTCCTTCTACTGATGCAAGCGTTTTAGAGGAATTAGCTAAGAATTATGACTTACCAAAACATATTTTAAAATATAGAGAGTTAGAAAAAATAAGATCTACCTATGTAGATGGTTTATTGCCTGAGGTAAGTAATGATTCAAAAATACACACTCATTACAACTTATTCGGTACCACAACAGGCAGATTGTCATCAGAAAAGCCAAATTTACAAAACATACCAAACAAGACAGAGTTAGGACAGCAAATTAGAGATTTTTTTATTTCTAAACCTTCTATGAACTTCATCCTTTCAGATTATTCGCAAATTGAGCTACGGGTTCTTGCGCACCTAAGTCAAGACTCAGAAATGATAAAAATATTAAATGAAGAAAATTCAGACATACACTCTGAAACTGCCGCTCGAATTTTTAATCAACCACTAAATGATGTTAACTCTGAAATGAGAAGAAAAGCTAAAGAGGTTAATTTTGGGTTAATTTATGGTATGGAAGCATTCGGTCTTTCCAAAAGCTTAGATATATCTCAAAAAGAAGCTAAGAAACTAATTGATTCTTATTTTGATCAATTTCCAAAAGTAAAAGGATTTTTAGAAAATGTTGTATCTAATGCTGAAAAAAATACATATACAAAAACCTTATTTGGAAGGAAAAGATTTATAAGAGAATTAGCCTCTTCAAATTTTCAATTGAAAGCCATGGGTAAGCGAATCGCTATGAATGCACCAATTCAAGGTACAGCATCAGATATTATGAAAATTGCCATGATAAAAGTTCGTGTTGCACTTAATAATTTTGATAATGCCAATTTATTACTTCAAATACATGATGAAATAGTGGTTGAAGCTAAGAAAAAAGACGTTGATAAAGTTTCATCAGTTGTTTCTAAAAATATGCAAAATGCAGTTAAACTCGATGTTCCTTTGTACGTTAACACAAAGATAAATACATCCCTTGCAAATTTTAATAATTAGTTTGTAAATATCACAGATATGTTATTCTTATTGACGCAACACTATGATTGGAATAATTAATACATATGACAAGTAATAATGAAGAGAAGNCCTCTCCATCAAANGTCGTCGAACTACCTGAAGATATAAAACCAGAAGATTTTCCTGAACTTCTTGAACAAACTCTAGTTACTTTTAATAATGGAGACGTTATTGAAGGAACTATTGTCAGAGTAGACCGTAATGAAGTAATGGTTGATGTTGGATATAAATCAGAAGGAGTTATTCCGTCAAGAGAGCTTTCAGTAAGAAAAGGTGTAAACCCCAAAGAAATTGTTAATGAGGGTGAAAAAATCCAAGCTTTGGTCTTAGATAAAGAAGATGATGAAGGAAGATTAATTTTATCTGTTAAAAGAGCTGTATATGAAAAAGCATGGGGAGATATTCAAGAAATCTCTGATAGCAATAAGTCTATAAAAGGAACTGTTATTGAATCTGTAAAAGGTGGACTGATTGTTGATATTGGAGTTAGGGGATTTTTGCCAGCGTCACTTATTGATGTAAGAAGAGTTAAAGAATTGACATCTTATATAGGTGAAGAAATAGAAGCAAAAATTCTTGAACTTGATAGACAAAGAAACAATATTGTTCTATCAAGAAAAGCCCACTTGGAAGAGGAAATGTCAGAGGAGAGACAAGGTTTTCTTGATGATTTACAAGTTGGAGATGTGAAGGAAGGTAAAATTTCATCTATTGTCAGTTTTGGAGCTTTTGTTGATATTGGCGGTATGGATGGATTAGTACATGTATCTGAACTTTCATGGAGACATGTTGAAAACCCAAATGAAATTGTAAAAGTCGGAGATCCAGTCACAGTTAAAGTTTTAGAAATAGATAATGATAAAGAAAGAATATCTCTATCTATAAAACAGGTTAATGAAGATCCTTGGTTAGATTTTGAGCTTCACTATAAAGAAGAAGATATTGTAGATGGAGAAGTTACAAAAGTTGTTCCTTTTGGTGCATTTGTTACTATTGGCAAAGGTGTTGAGGGATTAGTACATGTTTCTGAAATTTCATCAGATAAAGTTGATTCACCCGAGTTAGCACTTGCTTTAGGTCAAAAGGTAAAAATTAAAATTACAGAACTAGACATTGAGAAAAGAAGAGTAAATTTATCAATTAAAAAAGCTGATCCCAACTGGAAAGAAGTAGAAGAAAGTAAAGAAAAGCCAAAAACTCATTCATCATCATCTGATGAAGAGACTCCAAAACGTCAAACAGTCGAAGGCGTTGATGAGTCTTTAGAGAATATCCTTCAAGAATTAAAAGAAAGAGGAATAGGTAACTCGTAATCTATTCTTTTTATGCTTAATCTTTAATTATGGCAAAAAAAGTTTATGTAATCACTGGCCCTATAGGCAGTGGTAAATCAACTGCAATTAAGTATTTAAAAAATAAAGGTTTTAGTACAGTTGATCTTGACAAAGTTTCTAACGATATATTAAATTCTGATCAATCTNTTGCTTTTCTAAAAGAAGAATTTCCTGAAGCACTTGTTCAAAATGGTGTGAACAGAGCAATTATGGCAGATATTGTTTTTAAAAATAAAGACAAATTAACCATTCTTGAAAATTATTTACATCCAAAAGTACTACTTGCCTTACAAGAGATAATACAAAATACCGAAGACGAATTATTTGTAGAAGTTTCAGCACCTAAAAATATATATAAAGATTTTGATTGTATTGTAATTTATTCTCAAGTTGAAACCAGAATAAAAAGACTTCAGGAAAGAGGAATGAATTATGAAGATATCCAAAATAGAATTGCAAATCAAAAAGATGATGATTGGTGGAAGAATTTAGGCATTGTCATACAAAATGACGATTTGAATGACTTACATCTCAATTTAGATAAAATAATAAATCAAAATTCGTAGCCTTAGTAATTTTATTGACATTTTATAAAAGAGTTATAATTTGTTATGAATAAGTTTGAAGTAGTTTCTGAATTTCAGCCAAAAGGTGACCAGCCAAACGCTATAAAAAAACTAAAAGAAGGTTTAGATAAAAATATTTCCCATCAGACGTTAAAAGGAATTACTGGCTCAGGTAAATCTGCAACAATTGCATGGTTGATAGAGGAGTGTCAACTCCCTTCCTTAGTATTAGCCCCTAATAAAGCTTTGGCAGCACAACTAGCAAATGAATTTAGACAGTTTTTTCCAAAAAATAGGGTTGAGTATTTTGTCTCTTATTATGACTATTACCAACCCGAAGCATACGTTCCTCGTACAGATACATTTATTGAAAAAGATGCAAATATCAATGAGGAAATAGATAGATTAAGACACTCTGCAACAAGCGCATTATTACTGAGAGAAGATGTAATTGTTGTGTCATCTGTCTCGTGTATTTACGGGCTAGGGTCTCCTGTAGAGTATAGAAATAAATTAATTCCAATTATTAAAGGTGAGGAGTTTGAAGTTGATAATCTTCTTTTGCAATTAGTAAAACAACAATATGTAAGAAATGATTTAGTAGTTCAAAGAGGATCTTTTAGATTGAAAGGGGATACTTTAGACATATTTCCTGTATACGAAGAAACTATTTTTAGAATAGAATTTTTTGGTGACGAGATAGAGAACATCTCAAGAATTGATCCAATTACTGGTGAGATTTTAGAAAAGCTGACTGAACTAGCAATTCTTCCTGCATCACATTATGTGATATCAGACGAATCAAGAAAGAGCGCTTTAAATCAAATTGAGAAAGATATGTTATTGCAAGTTGAAAAATTTAAATCAGAAAACAAGCTTTTGGAAGCCCAAAGAATTGAACAAAGAACCAAATATGATTTAGAGATGCTTTCTGAGTTAGGTGTTTGCTCGGGAATAGAAAATTATTCAAGATATTTTGATGGGAGAAAGCCTGGTCAAGCTCCATTTACTCTCTTAGATTTTTTCCCAAGTGAATTTCTAATGGTTGTGGATGAAAGCCACATAGCTATACCACAAATTAGAGGACAGTACGAGGGAGATAAATCAAGAAAAACAACACTTGTTGATTATGGTTTTAGACTACCTTCCGCATTAGACAATAGGCCTCTTAAGTTTGAAGAATGGGAAGATAAAGTTGATAAAACAATATTAGTTTCCGCTACACCCGGTAAATGGGAGAAAGAAAACTCAGAAAAATTCGTTGAACAGGTCATAAGACCAACAGGACTAATAGACCCAAAAATAGTAGTAAAACCTACTGAAAACCAAATACAGGATTTACTTGTAGAGATAGAGTCAGTTGTCAATAACGGAAATCGTGTTTTGGTTACTACATTAACTAAAAAAATGAGTGAGGCTTTAAGTGATTATTTACTAAAGGCTGGTATNAAAACTAGGTATCTTCANTCAGANATAGACACTCTTGAGAGAATAGAAATACTTAGAGATTTGAGAAAAGGTGAATTCGATGTATTAGTAGGTATAAATCTTTTGAGAGAGGGGCTTGATTTACCTGAAGTTCAACTAGTAGCTATTTTAGATGCTGACAAAGAGGGTTTTTTAAGATCTGAAACTAGTTTAATTCAAACCGTAGGTCGAGCTGCTAGAAATCAAGAAGGATATGTAATAATGTATGCAGATAAAATAACTGATTCAATGACATTTGCTATTAATGAAACTGAAAGAAGACGAGGCATCCAACAGGAACACAATCGAGTTAATAATATAACACCTAAAACAATTCAAAAAGAAATAACCGATATTTTAGAGTTAGTTGAAAAAACAAGAGGAAGTAGCAATATAAGTATTAGTAAATCAAAACTTAATTTAAATGATGCTTCAAAGACTGATTTAATTAAATTATCCAAAAATATTGAAAAAGAAATGAATTTAGCTGCCGATTTATTAGAGTTTGAGCTTGCTGCTAGATTGAGAGACGAGCTTAAAGAACTTAAAAAAGAAATTAGTAATTATTCAGAATGAAAGAAGAAATACTTAAAGTAAGAGGAGCAAAGGAACACAACCTGAAAGATGTTTCAGTTGATATTCCAAAAAACAAACTAGTCGTTATTACTGGATTATCTGGCTCAGGAAAATCTTCTCTTGCTTTTGATACAATTTATGCAGAGGGTCAAAGAAGATATGTAGAAAGTCTTTCCGCTTATGCTAGGCAATTTTTAGGCCAAATGGAAAAACCAGATGTTGAAAGCATTGATGGTTTGTCTCCTGCAATCGCAATAGATCAAAAAACTTCATCTCGCAGTCCTAGATCTACAGTTGGCACTGTGACGGAAATACATGATTATTTAAGGCTTTTGTGGGCTCGAATTGGAATCAGTTACTGTCCAAGTTGCAACAATAAAATAGAGAAACAATCTGTAAGTTTTATAGTTAAACAAATTATGAATTTAAAAGAAGGAACAAGTTTAGATATATTGGCGCCAGTAGTTCGTTCCCGTAAAGGAGAATTCGAAACATTGTTTAAGGATTTGCAAGCACAAGGTTTTTCTAGAGTTCTTGTTGATGGTGAAATAATTCGATTAGATGAAGCAAAGAGATTNGATAGATATTTTAATCATGATATCTCAGTTGTAATTGATAGAATAAAAATTAAAAAAACACCTGGAAGAAGGCTTCCGCAATCGGTTGAAACGGCACTGGAATTAACATCTGGATTAGTTGATATAAGTGTTGATGGCAAAATTACTACCTACAGTCAAAACTTAGGTTGTTTGAAATGTGGTACCTCATTTGACAAACTTGAACCAAGAGATTTTTCTTTCAACTCTCCATTTGGTGCATGTGGGTCTTGTAACGGGTTGGGAGTAAGTTACGAAATAGATGAAGCATTGCTGATTAAAAATTATGAATTATCTATTAATGAAAATGTGTTTCCTGATATGTCGACTCGAAAATATTTTAGAGCTCAAATTCATGGTGTTTGTGAGCATTTTGATATACCTGTTGACGAGCCATACAAAAATTTAACAAGAAAACAAAAAGATATTTTATTACATGGTTCNAAAGGTGAAAAAACTGTAATTAGATATGTCAACAGATTTGGAAATTCAAGAATTTGGCACAAACCATATCGTGGTATAGTTCCAACTTTTAAAAAAAATTATGAAGAAACTTCCTCAGATTCTGCAAGAGAGTACTACAAACAGTTCATGCGAGAACTCCCTTGTGGTGATTGTGATGGTGAAAGGTTAAACANNAGATCAAGNTTGGTTCAAGTNGAAAATTTAACNNTAGGTCAATTTAATAACCTTTCTATNNAAGAAGCTTCTAATGTAGTNGAAAATTTTAAACTCACAGGAAGTGANTATGAAATCGCAATTCCAATTATTAGAGAGATTAAGGAAAGATTAAAATTTCTAAATGAAGTCGGATTAAGCTACCTTCAATTAAGCAGGGGCGCAGCAACACTCTCTGGTGGAGAGGCGCAGCGTATAAGACTTGCAACTCAAATAGGTTCAGGACTCACTGGGGTACTTTATGTATTAGATGAACCATCAATCGGTTTGCACCAAGCAGATAATATAAAACTTATAGATACACTGTTGCGCTTGAGAGATTTAGGAAATACTGTCTTAGTAGTTGAACATGATGAGGAAACAATGAAAAGCTCTGATCATGTTATTGACATTGGTTGGGGAGCGGGTGAACAAGGCGGCGAGATTGTTGCTGAGGGATCTTGGGAAAAAGTTTCATCAAATATAAAGTCAGTTACTGGTCAGTATTTATCAGGTAAACAAGTCGTGCCTTATCCTTCAGTTCGAAGAAATGGAAAAAGTGAAAATATTGTCATTAGAGGTGCGAAAGAAAATAATTTAAAGAACTTAACTGTAAATTTTCCTTTAGGGAAATTTATATCAGTTACAGGAGTATCTGGTTCAGGAAAGTCTACATTAATAACAGATATTTTATCAAAGTCCATTCAAAATGAATTTTCAAAGAATTTTATAATGCCAGGNCTCCACAAGAGTGTTTCTGGTTTAGAAAATATTGATAAGCTCATTGAAATTGACCAATCACCAATTGGACGNACACCNAGATCAAACCCTGCCACGTATTCNGGAGTATTTGACCAGATAAGAAATTTATTNTCCTTAACTGAAGAATCCAAAATAAGAGGTTATAANCCTGGTAGGTTTTCATTCAATGTCCCTGGTGGTAGGTGTGAATTTTGCAAAGGAGATGGAAATATCAAAGTAGAAATGTATTTTCTTCCTGATATTTATGTTGTATGTGATGAGTGCAACGGTACCCGATATAATTCTGAAACTTTATCTATTAGGTGGAAAGGCTACAACATAGCTGAGATTTTAAATTCAACAGTTGAAAATGCTTTAAACATATTTGAAAATCAGCCATCAATTTATAGGATTATAAAAACTTTAGATGATGTCGGACTATCTTATATTAAGCTAGGTCAGGCTGCTACAACATTATCAGGTGGTGAAGCACAAAGAGTTAAGTTAGCAAAAGAACTGAGTAAAAGATCTACTGGTAAGACTGTCTATATATTAGATGAGCCTACAACAGGTCTTCATTTTGCTGATGTCCAAAAATTACTTGAAGTCTTGCACATGTTGGTTGATAAAGGTAACACCGTTATAGTCATTGAACATAATTTAGATGTAATAAAAAATTCTGATTGGATTATTGACCTTGGACCTGAAGGTGGTGAAAATGGCGGAACTATAATTGGTGAAGGTACTCCAGAAAGTATTTCTAAAAATAAATTTTCACTTACAGGTAAACATTTGAAAGAAGTTTTAAATGGAAAAAATTAATTTAAATGAAATTCCAAATAAACCAGGTATATATATTTTCAAAGATGATTATGACGAACCTATTTATGTAGGAAAGGCAAAAAATTTAAGAAAAAGAGTGCCCTCATATTTTAATAAAAATACTTCTTGGAAAACCAAACGACTTACATCAGAAGCGAAATCAATTTCATTTGTAGTTTCCCAAAACGAAGCGAATGCATTATTAGCGGAATATTCATTTATTCAGGAATTTAAACCCAAATACAACATTCAGTTTAAAGATGACAAATCTTACCCTTATGTAACTATTACAAATGAAGAATGGCCAAGGGCATTTGTCTCAAGAAATATAAATCATCAAAATGTAAACTTTGGTCCTTTTCCATTTATAGGAGCTGCAAAAAGATCCTTAGATCATTTAATAAATATTTTTCCTGTTAGAACGTGTACAAAAAATACATTTGAGAGACACCAAAAATTAAATAAACCATGNTTGCTCTATGAAATTGATAAATGCTCAGGGCCTTGTGTAGATTTAGTTAGCAAAGATGAGTATCAAAATCTTTTAAGTAATTTAAGAGAGTTTTATAAAGGAAATTCAGATACTTACATAAATGAAAAAATTAAAGAGATGAAAACACTTTCAAAAAATCAAGAATATGAAGAAGCAAACAAAGTAAAAATTACTNTATCGCATTTGGAAAATGCAAGAGTTAGTCAAACCCTTATGACTTCAAATGATAAAAATGTTGACGTGATTGGTATTGACATNGGAAGGTNTGATGTTGTTTTATCATGTTTACTAATTAGAAATGGAAGAATTGTAGGTGAAGTAAAAAATAATTTTGAACCAATGGATGTTCAGGACTATGAAAACTATCTTCCAAAAATTATTATAAATTTATTTGAAAAGAATATGCCATCAAACGAAATACTAGTAAGCCATGAATTTCCTTTATCTGAAACTATTCAAAAAGAATTAGAAAAAAAATGGGATAAAAAAATAACTCTCTCCAATCCTAAGAGAGGTTGGAAAAAAGATTTATTAAATACTGCAATTGATGATGCAAAAGAATTAAGAAGGGTAGCAGACCTTAAACGCCGGTCTGATCTTGAATTTAGATCACTTTCACTAGAACAACTGCAGCATAAACTAAATCTAAAAAAAATACCTTACAGAATAGAAGCATATGACATTTCAAACCTTGGAGATAAATTTAGAGTTGGCTCTATGGTGGTAATGGAAGATGGTATTTCCAAACCTTCCATGTATCGTAAATTTCACATAAAGTCTTTTAAGGGACAAGATGATTTTAGATCAATGGAAGAAGTTATATTTAGACGTGTAAAACGTTTAATTAATAATGAAGAAAAAGACCAAAGCTTTCGAAGATATCCAGACTTAATCTTAATCGATGGAGGTAAAGGACAATTATCAAAAGCAAAAAGTGTAATCGATCACTTTAAATTAGACATTGATGTAATTGGTATTGCTAAAAAAGAAGAAGAGCTTTTTAGTCCTAATAAAAAGTCTTCAATAGTTTTAAATTCTAATTCTGAGGCACTATTTATTCTTCAAAATATTAGAGATGAAGCACATAGGTTTGCCATACAAGAAAACAGAAGATTGAGACTTAAAGATTTAGATATTGAATCTATATTTGAGATAAAGGGGGTTGCAAAATCTTCTATCGATATGTTATTAGAAAAGTATAAGACATTAAACAAACTTTCATCTGCAAGTTATAAAGAGTTGTCTAGCTTGATTGATGAAAAACAAGCAAGAAAAGTTTATCAATACTTCAACAAATAACTCGGTACAAAAATTATTTTCCCAATCGTTAGATATAGGAACTAATATGAACTTGAAAAGGAATTAAATGGCATCTAAAAGACCAGAAGTATTATTGTTAGTCGGAATGTCCGGAGCTGGTAGGTCAGCAAGCTCAAATGTATTTGAAGATTTAGGATATTATGTAATTGAAAATTTACCAGCAGAACTAGTAGAATCTGTAGTCCAATCAAATGATGTTACTGAAACAAATAAGCAACTTGTATTAACAATTGATGCTAAAGACACTACCGCCCAAGAAGAATTAAAAATCAGTTTAGATAAATTAAGCCAATCTGGAGTTTTAACCAGAATAATTTTTCTTGATGCTGATAATGAAACGCTTATTGAAAGGTATGAAGAAAACAGACGTCCTCACCCCATGGGTATGGATTCTATCTCACAGTCTGTAAAATCCGAAAGAGATTTACTAAAACCAATTAGAGAACTTGCTGATCAGGTAATCGACACTACAGATATGAATGTTCATGAATTGAGGAAAAGAATAATTGAAGGCTTTCAAGGAGAAGCATCTAATCAGGACTTAAAAATTTCTGTAACTTCATTTGGGTTTAAAAATGGAACACCACGAGATGCTGATCTTGTATTTGATGTAAGATTTCTACCAAACCCACATTGGAGAGAAGAACTAAGAGCCTCTACAGGGCAGTCTCCAATGGTAAGAAACTATGTTCTCTCATTTGAAGACGCACAGGTTTTTTTAAATAAAGTTAAAGATATGATTGAATTTTTACTTCCAAGATTCACTTCCGAAGGAAAATCATATGTTGGAATAGCTATAGGATGCACTGGAGGAAAGCATAGAAGTGTTGTTATGACTGAAGAAATAGGTAAATGGCTTAAAAACGATGGAAAGGACTCTGTAGTTATACATAGAGACATGAAGGAATCATAATTTGTCAAAATTAGACAATTTAGGCAATGTTTTAATTAGATCTGATTTAAATGTTCCAATTAAGAATGGTGAAATCACAGATAATTTTAGAATATTAAAATCAGTTGAAATTCTTGAAAGTATTTTAGATAAGTCAAGAACAATTACATTTACAAGTCATATGGGCAGACCTAACGGTAAAGATTTAAATTTATCTTTACGGCCTGTAGCTGAAAGCATGTCAGATTTTCTTGGTAAAGAAGTTCGCTTTATTGAAGAANTATTTGGTGAAAAAGTTGAAGAACAGATTGAAAAATCNGAATCTAAAATATTCCTTTTAGAAAATTTAAGGTTTGAAAAAGGGGAGATCGAAAATGATAAGGAATTCTCTAATCAAATTACAAAACCTTTTAATTCATATATATTTGATGCATTTGGTGCAGCCCACAGAGAACACGCATCTGTGGTTAGCTTTGGTGAAAACTTAGAATCGTTCCAAGGTCCTTTAATGGATAAAGAAATACATGAATTAGACAGATTGTTAAATAATAGTGAATCTGGTTACGCAGTTCTACTTGGTGGAGCAAAAATTTCAGACAAACTTAATCTGATTGAAAAGCTTCTGCCAAAAGTTGAATATCTTATGGTTGGTGGAGGAATGTGCTTTACTTTATTAAAAGCTTTAGGANATGAAATCGGGAGGTCATTACTAGAAGAGTCATTTATTTCAAAAGCAGAGGAGCTTCTTNATTCAAGATTTGGAAAAAAAATAATATTACCAATAGACTTTGGTGTTACTGACTCAATAGATAGTTCAGTTAGAGAAAATGTAAAGTTAGAGGATTTTAAAAACAATCATATAGGTGTTGATATTGGNCCTCAAACTGTTTCCAATTTTAGAAAAATACTAAAAAAATCAAATAATATTTTTTGGAATGGACCTATGGGTATTTTTGAAAAAGAGGCGTTTAGTTATGGAACTAAAGAAATAACTGAGATTATTTCTAATTCATCTGCATATACATGTATTGGTGGTGGAGATTCTGTAAGTGCAATTAATAAATTTTCTGATAAAAAAAACTTTAATCATATATCAACAGGTGGTGGAGCATCTTTGGAATATCTTGAAGGAAAAAAATTACCAGGGGTAAACAAATACAAATCACTTATAATTTGATAATGAAAAAAATAATTATTGGAAACTGGAAATTAAATCTTGATCATTTACAAGGTATTCAATTACTACAGAAAATAAATTATTCATTAGATAAGGATATAGAAGAAAAAATAGACATAGTCTTATCACCATCGCACACTTCATTGAGATCTTTACAAACTGTAATTTCTACAGATAATCTTAAAATTAAAATTTCATCACAAGATGTATCTNCCTACAGTGATGGAGCATTTACTGGCGAAGTGTCAGCTATTCAGCTTAAAAAATTANATATAGATTATTCAATTATTGGTCATTCTGAAAGAAGACTTCATTTTAATGAAACTGACAATGATGTGAACATTAAATTAACCAGATTATTAGAAAATGAAATAATTCCAATTTTATGTTTTGGTGAAAGTNTAGAACAAAGATCAGAAGGTTCATATTTAGAATTTATCAAAAATCAAATAAATGAAGGTTTAAAAGGTGTTAGAAAAGACAAGGTTAATAAGTTAGTACTAGCTTATGAACCTATNTGGGCAATTGGCACTGGTGAAGTTGCATCTATAGAAAATATTGTTGAAGTATTAGATTTTGTTAAGGACTTAGTTTCTGATAAGCCTTACTTTTCAGATGAAACTGTAAAATTAATTTATGGTGGAAGCGTCTCTCCAGATAATTCTTCTGAAATATTAAACACTAGTATTGTAGACGGTGCATTAGTTGGTGGAGCATCTCTAGATGCAGATAAATTCGTTGATATTATCAAAAGTGTTAATTTATGAATCTTGTATTTATACGACACGGACAGAGCCTCTGGAATTTAGAAAATAAATTTACAGGATGGGTTGATATAGATTTGTCTGAAAGGGGTGAAGTTGAAGCAAAAACTGCTGGTGTTACCTTGATTGATAATAACTTTTATCCAGAAATCTGTTTTACCTCTTATTTAAAACGATCAATTAATACTGCTGCCCATATCGTTGAAAGTTATAAAAAAATGAATATTACTTTTGAAAATGTGAAAAAGTGGGAGCTTAATGAAAGACATTATGGAGCTCTACAAGGCTTAGATAAAATTGAAACAGCAAAGAAATATGGACAAGAACAAGTACAAATATGGAGAAGAAGTTTCGATACGGCACCTCCTATGGCAGAGCAAAATTCAGAACATGATCCAAAAACTCATGAATTATATGATGATATTGAATCAGAGCTACCACTAGGCGAATCTTTAAAAGAAGTTGTTTTACGGGTTGTAAAGACCTACGAACAAATAATAGCAACAGCTAAAGAAAAGTCAGTTTTAGTTGTAGCCCATGGCAACAGCATAAGAGCTATGGTTAAATTGCTCGACAATTTATCTGACAAAGATATAGTGGACGTTAACATTCCGACTGGAATTCCACTAGCATATAATATTTCAGATAATAATATTGAAAAAATTGGTTATTTAGGTGACGAAGAAGCAATTAACAATCTTGCTAAAGAAGTTGAAATGCAGTCAAAGATAACTGATAAGAAAGGTTAGTGTTAATAATATGGATACAATTACAGCAGTTTTAATCAGTGTGCATGTTCTTATATCGGTAGCTCTTATTGCNTTAGTTTTNTTGAATAGCGGTAAAGGCGGTGGTTTGTCAGATATGCTTGGTGGACCCGGTTCATCTGGAAATATAGGTCAAACATTAGCTGAAAGAAATCTTGGAAGAATCACTGCATTAGTTGCACTATTATTTGCTGCAACGACTTTATCTTTATTCTGGTTTTTAGATTAGGTTTGCGCGGGTGGCGGAACTGGTAGACGCGCAGGATTAAGGATCCTGTGGGGTAAAACCCGTGGAGGTTCGAGTCCTCTTCCGCGCACAAACAATGAAATAAAAGTACAATAGCAATTATTAATGATTCAGANGTTACTGCTGGATCTCTCCCAAATAATATAATTTCAATTAACGCTTGGGATATTAATTGGGATGATCTTTCTTTAGACGATAATTACATTATTCTAGGTGGTCATATGGGTTCGTATGATGATCAAAAGTTCACTTACCTCCAAGAAGAAAAAGAATGGTTAAAATATGCAATAAATTCAAATGCAAAAATTTTAGGAATTTGTCTAGGNTCTCAATTAATTGCTGACGCAATGGGTGGAGCTGCGTTTTTATCAAAAAATATTGAGTTTGGCTTTAAAAATTTAGAATTCCTTATTGATGATTCCTTATTTGATGANTTTAAAAATACTAAAGTTTTTTCATGGCATAGNGACACTTTTAATATTCCNCCAGNAGCAACTCTGATTGCTAAAACAGAATATCCACAAATTTATAGTATAAAAAATTCTTTGGCACTNCAGTTTCACCCTGAGATNAAATTAGATCTTTTTGAAAATTGGTATGATAGTGATTTGTCCAANGAAGAACTAGNAAATTATGACGTACATTCTGAATTAAATTATTTAAANNACAACTCTCAACANCTCGAAAAAACNATGCATANNTTTTATAACAAATGGATTGCATTTAAGCATTAAGAACAGACTCTACATAATTAAGCAAAGTTTCATATCTTTTAAAAATATCATTTTGATTNANTATGTAGTTTTTTGTTTCTAGGTCCATTGGNGTATAAATNCATAATTCCCAAAGTTTATTTATCCTATTTTCGCTATCTATTAAAAATTCTGGAATAGTTGTATTCAATCCTTGCTCAATAAGTTTTGCTGTCATTTTTTTAATATTTTTTTCTAAAATATCAAGTTCATTTACACCAGGTGGTAATCCCACATCATTATGATCATTTATCTTGCAAATAGGGTATTCATTTTCTGTTATGATTTCTTTTACTTTGTATAAATTTTTACATTCGATNACTACAAGTTGTTCAGCATTAGATATNTCTTGATGCTCTAAAATTTCTACTTCAGATACAACTTGGCCAAGTTCTTCCATATTTCTTCCNACCAAAAAGCTTTTTGAATTAACAATNGAATCACCAATAAGTAATAAATATCTTGGTTCAAAAACTCTTAACGCTGAAATTTCACCAGGGAAATAATTTATACCAGCAGCAAAAAATGGAAATTCAACTAACATTTACCTGTTAAATAGCATAAAATACTTTTGTAAATAATGAGAATTGAAGACGAAATAAAATTAACATTTGATGATGTTTTAATTAGACCTAAAAGAAGTACCTTAGTATCCAGATCTGAAGTACAGCTTGACAGAGACTTAAAGTTTAGACATACATCTTTAACATGGTCCGGTGTACCTATAGTNTCCGCAAATATGGACACAACAGGAACTTTTGAAACTGCTATATCNTTACAAAAACATAAAATGATTACAGCAGTCCATAAGTTNTACACTGTTGAAGATTGGAAACAATCAATTGACAAATTAGATCCTAACTTTATTGCAGTCACAGTGGGCCAATCTGATGAAGACATGCAACTTGCAAAAGATATTTTTAAATTAAATGATAATATAAAATTCCTTTGCATAGACGTTGCTAATGGATATAGAGAAGATTTTATAAATGCTGTTAAAAGATATAGAGAAACTTTTAAAGATAAAATAATAATTGCAGGTAACGTTGCTACAAGAGAAATGACAGAAGCTTTAATTCTTGCTGGAGCAGATATTGTAAAGATTGGTATAGGTCCAGGTTCAGTCTGCACAACTAGAAGTGTTGCTGGAGTGGGATATCCACAACTTTCATCTATCTCTGAATGCTCAGATGCCGCACACGGTCTAGGTGGTCACGTTATGGCTGATGGAGGGTGTAAATTTCCAGGAGATGTTTCAAAAGCTTTTGGCGCTGGAGCAGACTTTGTTATGTTAGGNGGNATGTTTGCTGGACATGAAGANTCTGGNGGTGANTTNGTTGAGGATGATGATGGTGTTANNTACAAAGATTTTTATGGAATGTCNTCTACAAAAGCTCAGCAAACTTATTATGGAGATTTAGCAGAACACAGAGCNCCAGAAGGAAAGAAAGTTAGATTAAAATTTAAAGGACCNCTTGATAACACAGTGCAAGCTATTCTTGGGGGAGTTCGATCAGCATGCTCTTATGTGGGTGCAAAAACTCTTAAAGACCTTCCAAAATGCACAACATTTATTAGAGTCACTCAAACTACCAATGAAGTTTTTACTACATTTGAAAACAATTGAAAGTAGAAATTTATACTAAAGATCAATGTATTTGGTGCGATAGAGCTAAGGGTTTATTAAACGCTCACTCAATTGATTTTGAAGAATTCGATCTATCCAATGATGCTGAAAGAGTTAAATTTTATAATAATATTGGCGACAACGTAAAAACTGTACCCCAAGTCTTTATTGATGATATAAGAATTGGTGGATATCAGGACTTGAGAGCTTGGTTAAATGGCTAAACAAGACTCATCAAAAACTGTTTTTTTAGCTCTTTCTGTAAACTTTTTTATTGGGCTAATTAAGTCTTTTGTAGCATTTATAACCAGCTCAAGCGCTATGTTTTCAGAAGCTGTACATTCATTTGTGGATTCTTTCAATCAATTTTTACTGTGGTTTGGTATTAAACAAACAAAAAAAAGTAANCCTAAACTTTATCCACTTGGAAGAGGACGAGAAGAGTACTTTTGGACATTAGTTGTTGCGGTATTGATATTTACAGTTGGTGGCTTNGTTTCTTTAGAACACGGTATAGAAGCTCTAAGTCATCCAAAGGAGTTAGATAATCTTTATATATCAATATCAATTCTTTCAATCTCCATCGTATTAGAAACTTATGTATTAATTAAAGCTGTCAAAAAACTTAGAGGAAATAAAGAAAAAAAACCAATTTTAAAANTACTTAAAGAATCAAANGATGGCCCATTAATCGCAATTGTTGTTGAAGATTTTGCTGCTACATTAGGATTGATTTTTGCTCTTATTGGTACTTTATTAACTTACTTTACAAATAATTCAATTTATGATGCTNTGAGCTCTATTTCGATTGGAATACTTTTAATGGTTTCAGGTATATTTTTAGGTTACGAAATGAAACATTTGATTACAGGTGAAACTGTAAACATAGATGCTTATAAAATTGTTGAAAATGCATTATCGATGGAAGAAGGAGTCAAAGACGTAAATAGCATCAAGATAGTATCTATAGGTACAGATAAATATCTTGGAATTGTAAAAGTAGATTATCTCGATTCATTTACAGATTTAGAAATTATAGATTTAAATAAAAAAATTGAAGAAAGTGTAAAAACAACTGATTCTAGGTTTTCACACTTATACTTAATTCCTGCTTAAATAAAAACATGGNAATAGAAAAAAATCATCTTACTGATGAACAGATAGAAATAACTCAAAACTGTGGTACAGAACCACCTTTTTCAGGCGAGCTTTTAAATGAAAAGAGAAAAGGTACATATATATGTGTTGTATGTAAAGATGTATTATTTAACTCAGATACAAAATATGACTCTAATTCTGGATGGCCAAGTTTTTTTGACTCTATAGCTGATAAGGTAACAAGAAAAAAAGACTTTTCTCANGGGATGATTCGTACAGAAATTAATTGTAAATCTTGCAATTCNCATCTTGGTCATGTGTTTAACGATGGTCCATTGCCTACNGGGGAAAGATATTGTGTTAATTCTTTAAGTATGGAATTTAATTCTGATGAATGAAATATTTATAGATAACGACTGNAAAGTATGCTCAGCATATGGAGATTGGATAAATAAAAAAAATAATAATTTGAAATTAAATGATCAAAAAAATCTATCAGAAAANGAAATAATGCTTGATACTTTAGTGTATAAAAAAGAAGAAAAGGTCTATTATTTTTCTGATGCAGTGATTATGTCAGTTGCATCTCTAGGCGGTTTTTATAAATCAATTTATATTTTAAAGTTATTTCCAAAACGCATAAGAGATTTTGTTTACAATATATTTGCTAAAAACAGACATTTAATTTGAAAATATTAACAAAGATCAAAAACAATAATCTTTTNAGATCCTTTATTATTTTTTCTATATTTAGATTTTTTTACGGATTTNTTGTCTTATTTTTTTCNTATTNNTTTACAACAGAATNTNAAGACGGAATNTANTTTACGGTNNTTTTCTTATTAATTAGTGTTGTCTTTTCNAGGTTTATATTTAAAANAATAAAAGNAAAATTNAATCTCTAAAATTACCGTAATTTAGAGGAATNTCAATTTTTGANTCTTTAACAAGTTGAATTACTTCTTGNAAATCATCTCTTTTTTTACCNGTAACTCTTATTTGCTGATTNTGGTATGAGCATTGTATTTTTTTATTATTTTCTCTAATTAATGCAATGATTTTNTTTGATGAATCTTGATCAATTCCTGATTTTAAATNAAAGAANCTTTTTACTTCTGAAGGTGTTGTTTCATCTTTAAATTCCCCCAAAAACTTAACTGATACATTTCTTTTAGCAAANTTTTCTTTCAATACCTGCTCTGCNGCTGCCATTCTTTCAGACGTACTACTCTTTAATATTATTGTGTTTTCACTATACGAAANAAAAGTCCCAGTGTCTCTAAAATCGTACCTATTTGATATTTCTCTATGTGCTTGATCAACTGCGTTTACAACTTCTTGCTGGTTGTATTCAGAGGATATGTCAAATGTTGGCATAGTTAAATATTAACTATTTATAAACCTATTTGCTATATATATACCTAATAACGCCATTGATATAGAAAGGAGTACTGAAGACAGTATATAAATTATTGAATACAAATTTCCATTGTTTTGTAATGTTAAAACGTCAAAAGAAAATTGTGAAAATGTTGTATATCCTCCNAGTAAGCCAGTTAAAAGAAATAAATTAAAATAATCACTTCTTTGCTCTCCAATTGAAACCAGNATTCCAAATAGAAAAGAACCGAGCACATTCACAAGAAGAGTTCCTAATTGNCCAATTGNATATAGNTTNATGATGGAATTTGTNCCATATCTTAATANTGAACCAATACCACCCCCAAGAAATACNAANAATAATTTACTGAACACTTGCTTGCCTTAAAGATTCAAAAACCACTATACCAACTGAATTTGCNAGATTTATACTTCGAGAATTTTCTTTCATAGGTATGGTAATTGTTTTATAACTTGAAATAATTTCATCTGGCAATCCNATNGACTCAGGCCCNAACAACAAGAAATCATATTNATTAAGATTTGTATCCCAATATGAATCTATACCTTTTGATGATAAACANCATATACTTTTGTTATTATTTGNTTCTANAAATTCTTCCCATGAATTATAAGTTTTAGTATTTGATAAATCNTGATAATCCAAACCAGCTCTTCTTATTTTATTTTCTTGAAGATCAAAACCAAANGGTTTAATAAGATTTAAAGAAANGCCAGAGTTTGCTGCAAGCCTAATTATTGCTCCNACATTTCCAGCTATTTCAGGTTGATATAAGACTATTTCCACTATCTAATTATATTGTTTTAAACACTCTTGATGAAGGTATTATATTTATGTGAAACAAATAATAAATTTATTTTTACCAAATTTTAAAAGTATGCGTGCTGTTTTTTATGAAGTTGCAAATACGTCAATTTCTAGGGAGCGTTTTATTGACTTTA